>Ga0209712_10001078_pt1 | contig 23415 bp, 19 predicted proteins | sample ArcOceMetagenome_FD_187443 | JGI IMG/M metagenome (GOLD analysis project Ga0209712, IMG submission 187443) | Marine eukaryotic phytoplankton communities from Arctic Ocean - Arctic Ocean - Greenland ARC118M Metagenome (SPAdes) (version 2) | ecosystem: Environmental > Aquatic > Marine > Oceanic...
TAACAATCTATTAACTCCTTGATGTTTTTGTAAGTTACATATTTGTAAAAAAAAATATGAAATTTAAAATCTTTTGTGCCCTTTTCTTAATGATATATTCAATATCTGCTCAAAAATTTTCAGGAAGGGCTACCTACAAAACACACAGAAAATCATCATTTGAATTAGACAGTACTACTATGGCTGCAAATCCAGGGATTCAAGAACAAATGGAGGCTCAAATGAGAAAAATGTTTCAGAAGACATATATATTAGACTTTACCAAGTCAGAATCTATGTTTAAGCAGAAGCAAGAGTTAGACGGTCCTAAAGTACCAAAATCTAGTGGCGCTATTATAATGATAGGGGGCATGGCTGGAGGTAGAGATGTACTGTATAAAAACATCAAAGAGAAAAGAATGGCTAATAAAACAGATTTAATGGGAAAGATATTTTTAATAAAAGATAATCTTGTTAGTTATGACTGGGAATTAACTGGAGAAACAAAAAATATAGGAAATTATACGTGTTATAAAGCTGTATTTGAGAAAGAAGAAGAGAGTATTGAAATAAAAATGATCGACGGTGAAGTCAAGGAAGAAAAAGGAATGAAAAAAAGAACTATAGTTGCTTGGTATACTCCAGATGTTCCAATTAGTAATGGACCAAAAAACTTTGGGGGTTTGCCAGGGTTAATTTTAGAGGTAAATGATGGAAATGAAACAATTATGTGTTCAGAGATCGTTTTAAATCCAAAAGAAGTCAAAGAAATAAAAGAACCTATCAAGGGAAAAATAGTAACTCGAGAAAAGTTTGCCGAAATTTCTTTAGAAAAAACGAAAGAGATGATGAATCGTTACAGAAGTAGAGATGGCAAAGGGATTGAGATTAAAATTGGTGGCTAGAAAATATTTTTATTTTATTTCTTCGAATAAAGTAAACTTTTAAGTTTTTTTTAAGTCTTATAGTTTCTTAATAGAACTACTTTTACTCGAATAAAGACAAGATTCAATGAAACAATTAACTACTTTACTGCTACTACTATTTACTATTGTTACCTTTTCTCAAAAAAAGTTTGAAGGAAAAGCTACCTATATGTCTAAAAGAACTATGGACATGTCTCGGTTTGATAAAATGAGTGAGCAACAAAAGAAACAAATGAAAGCTCGGTTTAAAAATTTTCTAGAAAAAACATACACGCTTAGTTTTAATAAATCTGAATCATCATTCAAAGAAAATGTTACGTTGGATGCTCCAGGAACCTCTGGCCCAAGTTGGGGAAGAAGTAATGGACAGGGCTCTATCTATAAAAACCTTAAAGACAAGGAGATGGTTGAAGATGTAGAACAGTTTAGCAAACGTTTTAGAATTGTTGAAGAAATGGAATTCCCTCAATGGGAAATGAGTGGAGAAACCAAACAGATTGGTCAATATCTCTGTTATAAGGCAACCATGGTAAAAGTAGATAATTCAATTGATTGGGGCGGTATTTTTAGTAGAAGAGGTAGCAATGCAAAAAAGAAAGATTCTACCAAAGCAAACCAAACAAAAAAACCTGTTAAAACTCAAATGATAACCGCTTGGTATACCCCTCAAATTCCTGTAAGTGCAGGGCCAGAAGGTTATTGGGGATTGCCTGGTTTAATTCTAGAAATTAATGCAGGTAGAACAACCATGCTATGTACAGAAATTATAATTAATCCTGAAGATGTTGTTGAAATTAAAAAACCTTCCAAAGGAAAAGAAGTTTCTAGAGAAGAATATGATACTATGATGAAGGTAAAATCTGAAGAACTCAGAGAGCGTTTTCAAAATAGCAGAGGTGGAGGAAGACGATTCTAAATTAATCTAATCAAAAAATGAAAATAAAAAAGATATTTATACTAGTCATTTTCATGACTACTCTAATTACTAATGCTCAAATTAAATTAACGGGTGTTGTTAAAGACAGTATTGGCCCACTAGAAATGGCAAATGTGATAGCACTAGATACAGTTTCTAAAAGAATTGTCTCTTACGGGTTTACGGATGTTAATGGACAATACAAATTAGACCTACAAAAAAATACTGTTTACAATATTAAGATTAGCTATATAGGTCTCAAATCTGTTGATGATTACCTAAAAACAACAGATACAGATGTAATTAAAAACTACAAAATGTCTAATGACAATATGTTAGATGAAATTACGATAGTGTCTAAAATGCCTGTCCGAATAGAAGGAGATACCATTATATACAATGCAGATTCATTTAAAAACGGTTCGGAACGAAAGTTAGAAGATGTTTTAAAGAAATTGCCAGGAGTAGAAATTAACGATGCTGGCGAAATTGAAGTTGAAGGGAAGGTTGTAGAAAAAATAATGATTGACGGGAAAGAGTTTTTTAGTGGTGATACAAAACTAGCTGCAAAGAATATTCCTTCCAATGCTGTAGATAAAATTCAAGTTTTAAGAAATTATGGTGATGTAAGTCAACTTAGAGGTGTGCAAGACAACCAAGATAGGGTAGCCATAAACATAAAATTAAAAGAAGGTAAAAAGAACTTTTGGTTTGGTGATGTTACTGCTGGGTTAGGAAATGCTACTAATGATGATTTATACCTTTTTCAACCAAAATTATTTTATTACACACCAAAATACACCATTAATATTATAGGCGATCTTAACAATATCGGAGATGTTGTGTTAGATAGAAATGACATTAGAGGTTTTGGTGGAGGTTTTAGAAGCCAAAGTCCATCTAACGGCACAAACCTTAGTCTAGGAAGTGCTGGTTTAGGGTTTTTGAATGCGAATTCAAGAAACGCCAATCGTATAGAAACCAAATTAACTGCTATTAACTACAGCTATTCACCAACTAAAAAATTAGATTTAAGTGGTTTTGTCATTTGGTCTAGCAATAGTAATGGTCAAAAAAATAATACTGCTCAAAGTTTTAATGATGACTCTTCTAGAAATGATTTTGTTCAGAGCATTACAGATCAATTCAGTAATACAGGCTTGTTTAATTTTAGGAGTGTTTATAAAAAGAATTTTAATAGCCAGGTAAATTATGATGTAACAGGAAGGTTTTCTAATGAACGTAGAACTGATAATGTAAACTCACAAGTGTTAAGTGATATTTCAGAATTAGAAAAATCTACACCGTATAAAATTAATCAAAGTCTAAGTTATTTTTATACACTTAATGAGAAAAATATTCTTGCTTTAGAAGTGAAACATCTTTTGCAAGACGAGGATCCTTTTTATGTAGCATTATTAGAAAATGATCCTTTAAATAATAATACTCCAGAAGCAGATGGTTTTGATAGCACAGCATCTATATTAGGATTAGATACAGGCTTAGATTTATATGAATTAAACCAGAACAGACGTGTAAAATCTAACCAATTAGATGCAAAGTTAGATTACTATTATATTTTAAATGAAAAAAGTAATTTAAATGTTGTTGGCGGAACTATATTAAGCAAACAAAATTTTGATTCTAGATTCTTTCAGGTTTTAGATAACCAAGGAACAACCTTAGATCCTATACCTACTTTTGGAACAGATTTACAAACATCTAACGATATTGAGTATAAATTCACAGATTTATATCTTGGACTTAGATATAGGGTGAAGTCGGGCATTTTTACTTTCAGCCCAGGTTTTACGGCTCATGCATACAACACAAATAATTCACAATACGGTACTGATTTTTTTAAAGATACTTTCCAAAAATTCTTACCTGAGTTTAAAATGATTATGCAATTTAAACGTAGTGAAAGTTTAACGCTAGATTACAGACAGCAGGTTAATTTTACAGACGTAAATCAATTAGCAAAAGGCTTGGTAGCTAACGGTTATAATGCTTTTTTTGCAGGAAATTCAGATGTTATGAATGCTAGCATTCATAATCTTAGTTTATTCTACAGAAGTTATAATTTGTACAATGCAAGCAATGTTTTTGCTAGAGTTGCCTACACAAAAACAATAGATCAAATTAGTACAGATTTTAATTTTGTGCCTGGGTCTGTTGTTTCGATTAGAACAAACTTAAATTCACCTTTTGATAATGAAACACTCTCTGCTTTTGGTCGTATAGGAAAAACATTTAAAAAAATAAGAACCTCTTTAGGAGGTAATTTTACCTATTCTAAAAACTTTCAGTTTTTACAAGGAAATGTAAATGAAAACTTATTGTACAACCATTCTTATAATACAAGTATAGGAACTAATTTCACAAAAGCACCTAATGTGAGTTTAAAATATCGAATATCTTTTACAGATCAAATTAGTGGAAATAGAGATGACTTTAATACCGTTACTCATGTTCCATCCTTAAATTTTGATGCTTATATATGGGATTCATTAACCTTTAAAAGTGATTTCTCTTTTAACGAAGTAAAACAAGACGGTAATGTAACTAATTCATTTAAAATTTGGGACATGACACTTGCTTACAAAAAAAACAGAGATGCTAAATGGGAATATGAACTAATAGGAAGTAATTTATTAGGAACAGATTCTAGAACTAGTGTAAATGTAAATAATATTTCACGTTCTATAAATGAGACATTTATTCTACCTAGATTTGTGAGTTTAAGGTTGAGATATCAATTATAACATAGAATAATATTTTATGTACAAAGTTAAAAGTTCTTCATAAATTGAGTTTATATCAGTTTATGAGGAGCTTTTTTATTTGTATTTTCGCTAAATGACAGTATCAACCTCTAAAACATTCTTTCCAGCTTTTCTAAAAACTCTAGGACTTCTTTGGGGGTTTATTTTTGTAGGACTTTTTTTAGACAGTAATCAAATGCAACAATGGGTAGCTGAACCTCAATGGATTGCAAATATAGTGATGCTCATAGGGTTCTTTTTGTGTTTTAAGAGTGTAACCCCTAGAATTAAGGAACAGATGATTACAGCAGTTATTATTGCTATAATTGGTGAATATTTGTTTTCAATAGCCTTGGGTATGTATACCTACCGTTTAGAAAATGTACCTCATTATGTTCCACCAGGGCATGCTTTAGTGTATGTAGGTGTGCTATATTTTACAAAAACGGCATTTACTAAACTTCATAAGAGTTTGTTAGAAAAGATTCTCACAATTATTGTGCTTGTCTATGCTTCTGTATTCTTGATTTTTGAAAATGATGTTTTTGGTTTTGTCTTAACAATACTTACGGTATTCATCTTAAGAAAAAGACCTAGAGAGCGGTTATTTTATCTAGTAATGTACCTTACAGTTGCCTACTTAGAAATTATTGGAACAAATTTTCTTTGTTGGGAGTGGCCAAGTACAGCTTTTGATTTTTTCTCTTTTTTACCAAGTGCAAATCCACCAAGTGGAATTAGCTTCTTTTACTTTGGTTTAGATTTAGGCTGTTTATGGTTGTATAAAAAACGTCACAAAATTGCTTGGAAACGCATGAAAAATCTACGAATGATTAGACAGATGTCTCCACAAACAAAAGAACTATAAAAAACGTACAATTTTTACAATGACTCTTTAGTAGTTAAATGGAGCATTCATAATAAAACTCAATAAAATAATAGCAAGCAATGCTGTAATACCATGCATTACATAAGAAAAAAATTGTCTCCTTTTTTCTTTTAAAACAAACTCATTTACAACAGTGCAAGTATTCCCTTCATTAGTGTTTATTTTAATAGTACCGTTGCTGCCGTGTAAATGATCGCCATAAAAAGTTTTAATTTTTTCAAAAACAACCTTAGGTTCTCTTGTGGCTATGTATGTTTTTGTTCTTACGAGTCCAAATCCATTAAAGCCCTGTGTTCTTCTTTTTTTATTCATAATAATTTAATTTTAAAGTTTACAACACCTTTAATTTACAAAAATAATAGGAAATAAAAAAATCCCCATAATTTTAAATTATGGGGATTGATAAATTGTTCTACTATAATTATAGTTTAAAAGCTTCTTTTACCTTTGTTACATAATCTAATTTTTCCCAAGTAAATGTTTCTACCTCTTGAGAAACAGTTTCTCCCATAGGATTAGAAAACGTTACTGTTTTAATTTCTGAAGTTCTTCCCATGTGTCCATAGGCAGCAGTTTCAGAATAAATAGGTGTTCTTAATTTTAACCGTTGCTCAATAAAATAAGGGCGCATATCAAAAAGTGATTCAACAACTTTGCTAATTGCTCCGTCTGTGAGTGCAACGTTAGCTGTTCCGTAGGTTTCAACATTAATACTGGTAGGTTTTGCCACACCAATAGCATAAGATACTTGTACTAAGACCTCTTTACATAGACCTGCAGCTACTAAGTTTTTGGCAATATGCCTGGTTGCGTATGCTCCAGATCTATCAACTTTAGAAGGGTCTTTCCCAGAAAATGCTCCACCACCGTGTGCTCCTTTTCCACCATAGGTATCAACAATAATTTTACGACCTGTTAAGCCAGTATCTCCGTGAGGCCCACCAACAACAAACGTTCCTGTTGGATTGATATGATAGGTAATGTCTTTGGTGAATAATTTTTGAAGATGATCTGGTAATTTTGCCACAACTCTTGGAATTAAAATATGAATGATATCAGTTTCAATTATTGACAGCATTTTATCATCAGCAATTTTTTTATCTTCAATACCTTTAGATGTAGGTTTGATGAAATCATCGTGTTGTGTTGAGATTACAATTGCATCAATTCTTTGTGGAACATTATCATCAGAATATTCAATTGTTACTTGAGATTTTGCGTCTGGTCTTAGATAGGAGATCTGGTTATTTTCTCTTCGTAATTGGGCGAGTTCAATTAACAATCGATGAGATAATTCTAAGGCTAACGGCATGTAGTTTTCAGTTTCATCAGTAGCATACCCAAACATCATTCCTTGGTCTCCAGCACCTTGTTCTTCTTTAGAAGCCCTTTCTACCCCTTGATTAATATCTGGCGATTGTTCATGAATTGCAGAGAGAACACCACATGAGCTTCCATCAAACATATAGGCACTCTTGGTATATCCAATTTTATTGATAACATCTCTAGCAATTTTTTGAACATCTAAATATGTTTTAGACTTTACTTCACCTGCCAGAATAACCTGTCCGGTAGTAACCATAGTTTCGCAAGCAACTTTAGACTCAGGATCAAATGCTAGAAAATTATCAATTAAAGCATCAGAAATCTGGTCGGCAACTTTATCTGGGTGTCCTTCAGATACAGACTCTGAAGTAAATAAATATGACATATGTTCTCTTTTAAATTATAAAGGAAAATCTAGTCTGATTGGTCGCCAAAAGTAGTAGTGAATTACTGCTTTAGCATTTTTTGTTTTCTGAAATTTCAGGACAAAGAGGTTGCAATCAGTCAAATTTTTCCTCCAATTAAGGAACAAATTTACGATTTATATATATAACGGACACTTAAATATAAATTTATTTCACAGAGAATCCATTTAAATAACTGGCACTTTTGTAGATAATTAAATTTAATAGGTGAATAATTATGAAATACATAAAAATTAAAAAAATAGCAAGAAATAGTTGGATATTAAACTTTTCTAACTGAATATTTGCGTATCAAAAGTTCAAACACTTATTGAATATTGTTATCAAGAAAGGTTGAGGGATTAGACCCGATGAAACCTTAGCAACCCTTTGTTTTTTCAAAACAATTTGAAAACTTAAAGAAGGTGCTAACTTCTACTTAATACTTGTTTTACTGATTTTTTCAGTAAAAGCGTATAAAAGATAGATAACTCAAACAAAATTACATAACTGTAATTTTCTATGATTTCTTTTTAACATTTTTCTTTTAAGCGACTCTTTTAGAGTTGGTTTTTTGACTTTTAAATTTAATTATTTAATCATTCAAATTAGAAAAATGAGTACACAAAAATTTTCAACAAATGCATTGCATGCAGGGCATGACGTAACGCAAACAGCAGGAACCAGAGCCGTTCCTATTTATCAAACAACATCGTATGTTTTTAACAATTCAGACCATGCTGCCAATCTTTTTTCATTAAAAGAACTAGGGTTTATTTACACCCGTTTAAACAACCCTACCAACCAAATCTTACAAGAACGTTTGGCTACCTTAGAAGGAGGTACAGGAGCTGTTGTATTTGCTTCTGGGTCTGCTGCAATTGCTACAGGATTACTAACCTTACTAAAATCTGGAGATCATATTGTAGCTTCTAGTAGTTTGTACGGAGGAACCTTTAATTTGCTAAATGTAACCTTGCCAAGATTAGGCATTACAACAACATTCGTAGATGCTTCTGACCCTGATAGCTTTGCTGAAGCTACCCAAGAAAATACAAGAGCTTTCTTTGTAGAATCTCTTGGAAATCCAAAGTTAGATGTACTAGATTTAGAGGCTATTTCTGAACATGCAAAAGTTGCTAGAGTTCCTTTTATTGTAGATAATACAGTGGCAACACCAGCATTGTTAAACCCAATTAAACATGGAGCAAACATTGTAATTCATTCTCTCACAAAATATATTGGAGGACATGGTACCTCTCTTGGAGGAGCTATTATAGATGCTGGTACTTTTGATTGGTCTAGTGGTAAGTTTCCAGAATTTACAGAGCCATCTGCAGGGTATCATGGTTTAGTATATCATGAAGTTTTAGGAGCAGCTGCTTTTACCTTTAAACTAATTTTAGAAGGATTACGAGATTTTGGAGGAGCTTTAAGCCCAACCAATGCTTTTCAAATTATTCAAGGATTGGAGACCTTAGAACTTAGAATTCAACAACACTCTAAAAATGCTTTGGCATTGGCTACCTGGTTAGAAGCACAGGAAGAAGTTCTTTGGGTAAACTATCCAGGATTAGCTTCAAGTAAGTATAAAGAATTAGCAGATAAATATTTACCAACTGGTCAAAGCGGACTGGTTACTTTTGGTGCCAAAGGAGGTTTTGAAGCAGCAAAAGCTATTGCAGACAATGCTAAAATATTTTCATTGTTAGCAAATATTGGTGATACAAAATCTCTGATAATTCATCCAGCCAGCACAACGCATCAACAATTATCTGAAGAGCAGCAAGCAGCAGCAGGTGTAACGAGTGATCTTATTAGATTGTCTGTTGGATTAGAAAATATTGAAGATTTAAAAATAGACTTAAAAGAGGCATTTTCAAAAATCCCTTCACAAGTTTTAGTATAAGAATTTGAATCAAAAACTAGTATACATACCTATTGAAGACTTTACTACTCAGCGTGGTTTTCAGTTATCTAAGCTACAATTAAGTTATGAATTGTTTGGGATGAAACTGGGAACTGCTCCTGTGGTATTGGTCAACCATGCCTTAACGGCCAATAGTTCTGTAATTGGTGAAATGGGTTGGTGGCAAGATATAATTGGTGAAAATAAAACCATAGACACCAATAAATTTACTATTATTTCATTTAATATCCCGGGTAATGGTTATGATGGATTATTGATAGAAAATTATCAAGATTTTGTTTCAAAAGATATTGCAAACTTATTTTTAATAGGCTTAAGGAAACTTGGTATTTTACAACTGCATAGTATTATTGGTGGTTCTTTAGGAGGAGGTATTGCTTGGGAAATGGCTGGCTTAAACCCTAGTATTGCCCAGCATATTATTCCTATTGCAGCAGATTGGAAATCTACAGATTGGCTAATTGCTAACTGTTCTATTCAAGAACAATTTTTATTAAATTCTAAAAATCCTGTTCATGATGCAAGAATGCATGCCATGATGTGTTATAGAACTCCTGCATCTTACAAAGCTAAGTTTAACAGATCTGTTCATGAAGAGTTGAAGATATTTAATATAGAAAGCTGGCTATTGCATCATGGTAAAAAACTTCAGGAAAGGTTTCAGCTAAGCGCTTACAAAATGATGAATCATTTACTAAGAACTATAGAGGTTACCAATGCTAGCAATTGGGCTTTTGAATTAAATAAAATAAAGGCTCAGATTCATATGGTAGCTATAGACTCAGACTTGTTTTTTTTGGCACAAGAAAATAAAGAAACCTATAAGAAAATGGCTGAATCAAATCCCAATGTGTTTTATCATGAAATAGTATCAATCCATGGACATGATGCCTTTTTAATAGAATTTGATCAATTAGATAAGATTTTAAAACCACTATTTAAATCATAACAACATATTTATGGATTTTGAAACAAAAGCTATTAGGCTTCAAACTGAGCGTTCTCAATTTCAAGAACATTCAACTCCGTTATATTTAACGTCTAGTTTTATCTTTGAAGATGCAGAAGAAATGCGAGCATCATTTGCAGAAGAAAAAGAGCGCAATTTATATAGTCGATTTTCAAATCCAAATACAGCTGAGTTTGTTAATAAAATAGTAGCATTAGAAGGAGCTGAAAGTGGTTATGCATTTGCAACAGGAATGTCTGCAATCTTCTCAACGTTTGCTGCGCTATTAAATGCTGGAGATCACGTGGTTTCTTGTCGTTCTATTTTTGGTTCAACACATACACTATTTACTAAATATTTTCCAAAATGGAATATTGAAACAAGTTATTTTAATGTAGATGAAGTAGATCAGATAGAAAGTTTAATTCAATCCAATACAAAAATCCTGTATTTAGAAACGCCAACAAATCCAGGTGTTGATATTCTAGATTTAGAGCAATTAGGGAAACTGGCAAAAAAGCACCATCTAATTTTTATTGTTGATAATTGTTTTGCGACTCCATACCTTCAAAATCCAATAGAATATGGTGCTGATTTGGTGATTCATTCTGCAACAAAATTAATAGACGGTCAAGGTCGGGTTCTAGGCGGCGTTACTGTTGGGAAAAGAGAGTTAATTAAAGAAGTGTATCTGTTTTCAAGAAATACTGGGCCAGCAATGTCACCATTCAATGCTTGGGTACTATCAAAAAGTTTAGAAACATTGGCTGTTCGTGTAGAAAGACATTGTGAAAATGCATTAAAAGTTGCTAAGTTTCTTGAAGAACATCAGCAAGTAAATTTAGTGAAGTATCCTTTTTTAAAATCTCACCGCAGCTATGAAATTGCAAAGAAACAAATGAAAATGGGCGGAAATATTGTTGTTTTTGAAATCAAAGGAGGCATTGATGCGGGACGAAAATTTTTAAATAATATTAAGATGTGTTCACTTTCAGCAAATTTAGGAGACACAAGAACTATTGTTACGCATCCATCATCAACAACACATGGAAAGTTATCTAGAGAAGATTTATTAGAGGTAGGAATAACAGATGGATTAATTAGAGTTTCAGTAGGTCTAGAAAGCAGTAATGATATCATTTACGATTTAAAACAAGCACTAGAAAATGAGTGATATTTATCAAGAAATACAAAAGAGGATTTTAATTTTAGATGGAGCTATGGGAACGATGCTTCAGCAATATAATTTTTCAGAAGAAGATTTTAGAGGACAGCGTTTCAAAGATTACCCGTCTTCATTAAAAGGAAATAATGATTTGCTTTCCCTTACCCAACCAGCGGCAGTAAAAGAGGTACATAGAAAGTATTTTGCAGCAGGTGCTGATATTGTAGAAACTAATACTTTTTCTAGCACCACCATTGCCATGGCAGATTATGGTATGGAAAATTTGGTATATGAGATTAATTATGAATCGGCAAAGTTGGCAAAAGAAGCGGCAGCAGAATTTACAGAAAAAGAACCTCATAAACCTAGGTTTGTAGTAGGTTCTATTGGGCCTACCAACAGAACAGCAAGCATGTCTCCAGATGTGAATGATCCAGGATATAGAGCTGTTACTTTTGATGAATTACGAGTTGCTTATAAACAACAAGTGGAAGCTTTACTAGATGGTGGGGCAGATCTTTTAATGGTGGAAACTGTTTTTGACACCCTAAATGCCAAAGCAGCACTTTTTGCTATAGAAGAAGTGAAAAGTGAACGAAATATAAAGGTACCAGTAATGATTTCAGGAACTATTACAGACGCATCTGGAAGAACTTTATCTGGGCAAACAGCAGAAGCTTTTTTAATCTCAGTATCACATATCCCATTATTGTCTGTTGGATTTAATTGCGCTCTAGGAGCTAATTTATTACAACCACATTTAGAAACAATTGCTTCTAAAACTGATGTTGCTATTTCGGCACATCCTAATGCAGGATTACCAAACGCATTTGGAGAATATGATGAGACACCTTACGAAATGGCTCTACAAATAGAAGAGTATTTAAAAAAGAATTTGATCAATATTATTGGGGGATGTTGTGGAACAACACCAGCTCATATTTCAGCTATTGCAGAGTTAGCTGAGCAATACGAGCCTAGAAAGTTATTTGCAAACATTTAAGATTCTAGAATGGGCAAAAGAGAAAAAAATTACATGCGATTATCCGGTTTAGAGCCTTTAATTGTTTCACCAGAAAGTAATTTTATAAACATTGGTGAACGTACTAATGTTGCTGGATCTCGTAAGTTTTTACGATTGATCAAAGATGAGCTATTTGATGAAGCATTGGCAGTAGCACGTCATCAAGTAGATGGAGGGGCGCAAATTATCGATATTAATATGGATGATGGTTTGATTGATGGAAAAGAAGCCATGGTTCGTTTTCTGAACTTAATTGCAGCCGAACCAGATATTTGCCGGGTTCCTGTAATGATTGACAGTTCTAAATGGGAAATCATTGAGGCTGGCTTGCAAGTAGTACAAGGAAAGTGTGTTGTAAACTCCATTTCTTTAAAAGAAGGAGAAGAAAAGTTTATTTGGGAAGCAACTCAGATTAAACGTTATGGAGCAGCAGTTGTTATTATGGCGTTTGATGAAGTTGGACAAGCAGATAATTATCAAAGAAGAATAGAGATCGCCGAACGTTCATATCGTGTGTTAGTAGACAAAGTAGGCTTTGCTCCAGAAGATATTATTTTTGATTTAAATATTTTCCCTGTAGCAACAGGAATGGATGAGCACAAAAGAAATGCCATTGATTTTATTGAAGCTACTCGTTGGGTGCGGCAGAACTTACCATATGCTAGTGTGAGTGGAGGAGTCAGTAATGTTTCTTTTTCATTTAGAGGAAATAATACCGTACGTGAAGCAATGCATTCTGTGTTTTTATATTATGCCATTCAGGCAGGAATGAATATGGGAATTGTAAATCCTTCGATGCTAGAGATTTATGACGACATTCCAAAGGATTTGTTAGAACGTATAGAAGATGTTGTTCTCAATAGAAGAGAGGATGCTACAGAACGATTGCTAGATTATGCAGAAACAGTAAAAGGAGTCAAAAAAAAGGATGATGGAAAAGCTTTGGAGTGGAGATTATTGCCATTGCAAGAAAGAATTACACATTCATTAGTAAAAGGAATTGATGCTTTTATTGTAGCCGATGCAGAAGAAGCAAGACTAAGTGTAGAAAGACCTTTGTATGTGATTGAAGGTCATTTAATGACTGGAATGAACGTTGTGGGAGATTTATTTGGGAGCGGGAAGATGTTCTTGCCTCAAGTAGTAAAATCGGCACGAGTCATGAAAAGAGCTGTGGCTCATTTAAATCCATTTATTGAAGCAGAAAAAGGAGAAGAACAGCAAGCCATGGGGCGTATTTTAATGGCAACTGTAAAAGGAGATGTGCATGATATTGGAAAGAATATTGTATCGGTTGTGCTGGGTTGTAACAACTATGAAATTATCGATCTAGGAGTGATGGTTCCGCCAGAAAAAATTATTGAAACGGCTAAGAAAGAAAATGTAGATGCCATTGGGTTAAGTGGTTTAATTACACCTTCCTTAGACGAAATGGTTTATTTGGCAAAAGAAATGGAACGTCAGAATTTTGAGGTGCCTTTGTTAATTGGAGGCGCTACAACATCTAAAGCCCATACAGCAGTTAAGATAGATACCCAATATAAAAATGCAGTAGTGCATGTAAATGACGCATCTAGAGCTGTTACTGTAGTTGGAGATTTATTAAATAAAAAGACCAGCACCCAATACGTATCAAATGTCAAAAAAGAGTATGAAGTATTTCGTGAGAATTTTTTAAAGCGTGCAAAGACAAAATCATATACTTCTATTGTTGAGGCAAGAAACCGAAAATTTAAAATTGATTGGGAAACGAGTAATATCACCAAGCCCAAAGAATTAGGAATTCAAACACTAGAGCAATTAAGTTTAAAAAAATTGGTTCCATTTATTGATTGGAGTCCATTTTTTAGAAGCTGGGATTTACATGGAAGATATCCAGATATTTTAACCGATAAAGTTGTGGGAGAACAAGCAACTAGTTTGTTTGCTGATGCTCAAGAAATGTTAGAAGAAATCGTTATAAAACAGGCACTAAAACCTAAAGCTATTTTTGGTCTTTTTGAGGCAAACACAATAAACGACGATGATATTTCTATTCAGAAGAAAGGAAAAGAAATTGCCATTTTTAGAACGCTTCGTCAGCAATTGAAGAAAAGAGAAGGGAAATCAAGTATTGCCTTGTCAGATTTTATTGCACCAAAAGAAAGCAAAAAGCAAGATTATATGGGTGCTTTTTGTACCGCTATTTTTGGAGCTGATGAGCTAGCAAATAAATATAAAGAACAGGAAGATGATTATAATGCAATTATGGCGCAAGCCTTGGCAGATCGTTTTGCAGAGGCTCTTGCAGAATATTTACACAAAAGAGTGAGAACTCAACATTGGGGATATGCTTCTTCAGAAAAACTTACAAATCAAGAACTCATTAAAGAAGATTATAAAGGAATTCGTCCAGCGCCAGGATATCCTGCTTGTCCAGATCACCTAGAAAAAGAAACAATTTGGGATTTGTTGGATGTAGAGAAACAAATTGGAGTAAGACTTACAGAAAGCATGGCTATGTGGCCAGCAGCAGCTGTTTCTGGATATTATTTTGGGAATGAAGAAGCAAAATACTTTGGACTTGGGAAAATAACGGACGATCAAGTGCTAGATTTTGCTACTAGAAAAGGAATATCGTTAGAGAAGGCACGCAAATGGTTGTATCCAGTGATTGCTGACAATTAAAAGAGTAAAAAAATAATGTCATTACGAATAGAGCTAAACACTCTTTTTATGAGTAATAAGATAGCCTCATTTTATTCGGAATGAAAATAAAAACATATTTATGAAAGTATTGGATCATATTAAAAATTCTAAAGATAAAACTCAGTTTTCTTTTGAGATTTTACCACCATTAAAAGGTCAAGATATTCAGTCTATCTTTAATAATATAGATCCATTAATAGAATTTAAACCACCGTTTATTGATGTTACTTATCACAGAGAAGAATATGTCTATAAAGAATTAGAAAATGGTTTACTCAAGAAACAAGTGGTTAAGAAAAGACCAGGAACTGTTGGGATTTGTGCAGCAATACAAAACAAATATGGAGTAGATGCCATTCCTCATATTTTGTGTGGAGGTTTTACAAAAGAAGACACAGAAAATTTTTTAATAGATCTTGGATTTTTAGGGATTGATAATGTGATGGCTTTACGTGGAGATGCGGTAAAAAGCGAAACCTATTTTACGCCAGAAAAAGAAGGACATCAATATGCTAATGAACTCGTTTCTCAGATTAAAGATATGAATCACGGGATCTATTTAGAGGAAGAGTTATTGAATAGTTCGAAGACTAATTTCTGCATTGGTGTATCTGGATATCCTGAAAAACATTTAGAAGCACCGAGTATGGATTCTGACATTCACTTTCTTAAGAAAAAAATAAAAGACGGAGCCAACTATATAGTAACTCAAATGTTCTTCGATAATCAAAAATTTTTTAAGTTTGTAGATAAATGTAGAGCTGAAGGAATTACGGTTCCAATTATTCCAGGATTAAAACCCCTTGCTACTAAAAAGCAATTGAATTTAATTCCGCACAGATTCAATGTAGATTTACCAGACAATTTAATCATGGAAGTGGTAAAATGTAAGGATAATAATGCTGTAAGAGAGGTTGGGGTAGCGTGGTGTATTGAGCAAAGTAAAGAGTTGTTAAAATATGGCGTTCCTTTCCTTCATTATTACTCTATGGGAAAATCATCCAACATATATCAAATAGCTTCTAAGGTATTTTAAATGTAAGAATAAGCTTCTTTTATAGACCAATAATAAAAAGTAATTTCAACAAGATAGTAAAGAAAATTATTTAGTTACTTTTGCAAGATAAAATTTAAACTAATTACAAAAAATAGAAGACCATGGCATTAGAAATAACAGATGCAAACTTTGAAGAAGTAGTATTAAAGTCAGACAAACCAGTATTGGTAGATTTTTGGGCTGCTTGGTGCGGACCTTGTAGAATGGTTGGGCCAATCATTGATGAAATTCACACAGCTTATGACGGGAAAGCTATCGTTGGAAAAGTAGATGTTGATGCAAATCAAGAATTTGCTGCAAAATATGGTGTAAGAAATATTCCAACCGTTTTATTATTTAAAAACGGTGAAGTTGTAGACAAACAAGTTGGGGTTGCTCAAAAAAATGTATACACAGATAAAATTGATGCTAATTTATAAAAATTAGCACCCTTTTATCTTTAGGGTAATAATAGACCTTGTAAATAAAATACTATTTATAGACAACCAAAAAAGATTAACAAAATTGAAAGACAAAAGGTTTGGCATTCGCCAAGCCTTTTTCTATTTTCGGTATCTAATGATAAACCTTTCTAACTTACAAAACCCAGAAATTAAAAACCTAGAACTGTTGGCTCGCCAAGTAGTTGAGGGGTTTATTACTGGAATGCATAAAAGCCCCTTTCATGGTTTTTCTGTAGAGTTTTCTGAACATAAGTTGTATAATAAAGGAGAGAGTACTCGTCATATAGATTGGAAACTCTTTGCAAAAACCGAAAAACTATACACCAAAAAATACGAAGAAGAAACTAATTTACGCTGTCATATTATCATAGACAATTCTGCGTCTATGCACTATCCTGTTGTTAAAGAACAACGGTTAGATCAATTAAACAAGATAGGGTTTTCTGCTGTTGCAGCAGCTTCTTTAATGGAAGTCTTAAAAAGGCAACGCGATGCAGTAGGTTTAAGTATTTATGCAGATTCTTATCAATATTATGCTCCAGAAAAAGGAAGTGATAGGCACAGAAAAATGCTTATACAACAACTGGAAAACCTACTAACTACTACTTCAAATGCCGCAACAGAAACCTCTGCGTATTTACATGAAATAGCTAAAAAAATCCATAGACGTTCGTTGCTATTTTTATTTACAGATATGTTTCAGTCTAACACTCATCAAGAAGAATTATTTGAGGCTCTACGGCATCTAAAATATAACAAGCACGAGGTTGTTTTGTTCCACACCTTTGATAGTAAAACAGAATTTAAGTTCGATTTTGACAATTCTCCTAAAAAATTCGTAGATATAGAAACAGGTGAAGAGGTAAATTTATTTGCCGAAAACATACAAGAAAACTACACCAAATTAGTAGATTCTTATTTTAAAGAATTGAAAAACAAATGCTTGCAATACAAGATATCTTATGTGCCTGTAGATATACAAGAAGGCTTTCATCAGGTATTAGCACGCTATTTTTTAAGCAGACAAAAAATGATGTAATTTTTACTCTTTCTGTTTGGAAATATAAAAAACTGACTTATATTTGCATCCGCTAAAAGCAACGGTTTGGTAGTTCAGCTGGTTAGAATGCCTGCCTGTCACGCAGGAGGTCGCGGGTTCGAGTCCCGTCCAGACCGCAAAAAGCATCTCATTTGAGATGCTTTTTTTGTTTTTAAACTTTAATTTATTTTCTTCCCACACTTGTTAAATTCTTGTTGAATAATAATTTGCACTTTTAGTTATAAATTGAAACTAAAAAATGAAACATGAATGCCCAAATTGTGAGCAATTTAAGTATGAACAACAAACCTTTGTACGCGGATGTGGGTGGAGGTTATTTATAGTTATTTCTCTTTTCTTATTGTTAATACCTGGAGCTTCTAGTTTTTATGGAGGAGACACCTCTTTTAAAGATATGGGAATTATTGTTTTATTGTCTATGTTAATAGGAATTATTATCATAATTATTTCTTATCTCTCCCCTCAAAAAACAATTAATTATAAGTGCTCAAATTGCGAATTTGAACAAAAACATAACATCTAGTTATATGATTAAAGACATTATGGTGCATACTATAATGAACTTGTAATTTCAGGTACAATGATTTATCTTAATAAATGGCCCTAAATTAATATCATTATAATGATATTGATTTTACCCTAAATTTTATAGGAAGTTATATTTTAAGAACTTGTTTAAAGTAATTAATTCATTATATTTAAAAAGTGTTATTTAATTTAGACACTCTTAACTCCCTTTTTTTCAAACTACTATCTCCTTAATTTAGATTTTTTTACTGGACTATTTATACCCATGTATAAATATTTTTTTCAACCAACTAATCATAAACCTAAAAACAAGTATCATGAAAAAAACAGTATTAATTTTATTATTGGTCATCCCTAGCCTACTAGTAGCTCAAGCAAAAAAAGACTTTGTTAGAAGTTCTCTTCACATGCATTTAGTAGATGATTTTAGCTTTGATAATGGAGATAAAGTGCTAGATTCTTATAATAAATTTCAATTCCCGCAAAATTACAATGATCATAGAATAGCTTTAAATAAAATAAAGCTATCTGATTTTGAACTTACCGAAGAAGAAAAAGCTTCTTCAGGAAAGAAAAAAAGTTTATTAGGTGATGCTATTTCAGATGCTGCATCAGGGGCTATTGAAGGAAGTACAGGTGGATTGGTTAAAGTACAAGACAATTCAATGGTTAAATTACAATTAAACAAATACAATGCATCTAATAAAATAGCTCACAAGCTTATTAAGAAATGGTTTGATATAAAAGAAGATGGTTCCTTCAATATGGAATTAATTGGTTTAAGAACACTACAAACCAAATCTATGGAGATGGCTGCTATTGCTGGCGCGTCTGGAACAGGAGGAGTTGATCAAGTAAATTCATTAATTAACAACACATTTGTTGTCTACACCCGATTAAATTATGTTAGCAACGAAATTGCTGCAGAAGTGATAAGGCAAGTTGCACTTCAACAAGTTACAAAGCTTCCAGCGATGTTACAGAATAAAGGTATTCAAGCAGCCAATAAGATCTATGAAAAAACTTCTGAAGGGTATTCTGTTTGGACTACTGCTTGGTTGTATAGTTTGAAGTGGAACCAAGATGTTTTCGATGTATTACAGTCTACGATTACTGATGATAAAATAGACCCAGAAAAATTTGATGCAATTGATTTTAAATTAGAATTTTTAAGTCAACAGAAAGCAACATCATTAGTTACCTTTTCATTAAAAAAAGAAGACAAAGGAAGAACAGAGCAAGATGTATTTGATTTGTCTACCATTAGAAATATGGATAAAGTAATGGTGAAGTTGCAAAAGAAAAACGAAGTATTTAAACCGGTATTTCCTTTACGTGATAATTTTTCTCTTGCTGCAGGAGCAAAAGAAGGAATAAAAGGAGGAGAAACTTTTGAAGTGTTAGAAACTAAAAAAGGAAAATACAATAGAATTGGAACTATGAAGGTTGATAAAAAAAGAGTTTGGGATAATACTTGGACTGGAGAAGATATTGAGCCAGGATTAACCTATTTCAAAAAAGGGAATAAAAAATACATTCCAGGAATTCACTTTGTAAGACTTGTAAAATAATAAAAAATATGAAATTTATAAAAATCTGTATAGTTGCCTTATTAATAGTACCTATTAATTCTTTGTTTTCTCAGACTAATAGTAACAGAAAAGTTACTGAAGAAAGAACAAGAAACTGGCAATACGAATCTATATGTAGTGAATCTGGAGGAACGGGTAGCTCTTATTTATTACAAGTTGCCTCCTATGTTGGTGATCCACGATTGGCGCTTAACCAAGCTAAAAAAAATGCCATCCATGCTGTATTATTTAAAGGCGTTGCTGGAAATAATTTAGGATGTACAGCCAAAGAACCATTAATTGAGAATGGTGTTTACAATGATAATTTTGAATACTTTGAAGATTTCTTTTACAATACTAGACAATACAATCAGTTTGCTACCTCACCATCTGGTAGTGCTGAGTCTTCTGAAAAGTTAAAACGAAAAATGAACAGAGTAACATTTATTATTTCTGTAAATGTAGATGAATTAAGAAAGAAACTAGAATATGATAAAATTATTGTACCCTTGGGTGATGCTTTGGGTGGAGGCAGCGGATTAAAGCCAAAAATAATGATTTTTCCTAGCGATGGATGGTTAATGGACAATGGATATGCAAAGTTTGTAGATAACCAAGGTGTTGAAACTCTTGTACCTAATTATACCAGAGCTCTTTTAGATAAGAACTTAAACATAGCTATTAGTACTTTAGATAAAATGGTTTCTGAAAGAGGATATCCAACAGTAAGGTTGGCAGAAACTATGAAAGGTTTAAACCAAGGAAGTGCTATGGATAATGCTGTTGAGGGTAGAGATGGTTCAACACAAGAAACTAGTATTATGGATGAATTATTAAATGTTGCTAAAGCAGATATTATTTGGAAAGTTACATGGTCTTTAGAGGGTTCTATGCAAAAATATGTAAACTACGGTATAGATGCTTTAGATGCTTATACCAATAAATCTATTGGTGTGTCTAATGCTTCCGGTCCAAAGTCTATGAGTGCATCAGTTGGAGATTTGCTAAGACAGGCAGTAACAGATCAAATGGATGGTTTTTTGGCAAGACATCAAGATTATTTTAAAGGGATAGTTGAAAACGGGAGAGAAATTTCCCTAGAATTTAAAAGGTTTGACAGTTTTGAATATTACTTTAATGATGATGTAGAATTTAAAGGAAGAGAAATGGAATTTTCTTCTTTAATTAGAAGATACATTGGATCTATTGCAAAAAATAAAAATTTCTCATTCAATCCAGGGGAAAATAAGATAGATGTTTCTCAAATAAAAATTGAAATGGAGATAGAAGAAGAAGATATATTTGAAGAGGGTAAATTTGATATGGTGCCAAATGATGCAAAAAGATTTGCCGACAAAATTTCAAGATTCATAAAAAAACAATTTGGTTATCCATCTAAAGTAACAACCATAGGATTGGGTAAGGCTAGAATAACGGTAGGATCAAAATAAATATTATGAAGAAAATTTTAATAGTATGTTTTTTAATATTGGTTTCATTATCAATTCAATCACAAAATGAACTAGGGAAGAGTGATGATGAAGCAAGAATAGTACTGAGTACTTTTATACCTGATGATATCTTAGAAAATGCACCTAGTGCTAGAAAACTTTTTGCCACTAAATTAGGGCAAATAGCCACTAGAAACGGTATGGGAGGTGGCGGAGCCTCTGGTGATAATAGATTTATTATTTCTGGTGATATTAATATTTTGACTAAAGATATTACTGCCACTGCACCTGTAAAATATCTGGTTACAATAGAGACCACCTTAGCAGTTGGAGATGGAATAGATGGAAAGGCATTTAGTACAGAATATGTTGAATTTAAAGGAATAGGAAATTCTGAAGACAAAGCTTTTATTTCTGCTATCAGAAAAATTAATCCAAGACATAAATTGATTAAACAAGTTATTCAGCAAGGGAAAGAAAAAATAATTGAATACTATAATTCTAGGTGTGATTTTATTTTAAAAGAAGCTTCTGCTTTAGCCGATTCTAGAAAGTTTGATGAAGCTATTTTTTTACTAAATCAGGTACCTGAGGTAACAAAAGACTGCTATGACAAATCTATGGATTTAGCAGTAGAAATAATTAAAAGAAAGTTTGAGTTTGAATGCCAATCTAAAATTTCTGAAGCGAAAGCTTTAATTGCAACTGGAGATTTTTCTGGAGCATCTCAAATTCTAAATTTTTTCTCTCAAGACATGGATTGTTATAGTGATGTAGAAGCATTGTTAAAGCAAATTAATGTTGGTCTTTGTTCTAAATATTTAGGAGAGGCAAGAGGGCATTGGGCAAATAGAAACTCTAGCTCTGCAGCAAATGCATTGGCAAAAATTAATGCAAGTTCACCATGTTATCAAGAAAGTCTTCAAGTAGCAAAAGAAATATCTGGTTATTTAGATGAGAAAGAGCAAAGAGATTGGGACTTAAATTATGAAAAATATAAAGATAACCTGGCTGTTAAGAATAGAAAATTAGACAATGCAGCTTCTATGATAAAAGCAGCAAGAGATGTTGGTGTTGCGTATGGTAAAAACCAACCTAAAAGTGTTACTTACACTAGAATTATTAAATAATAAATTCATTAAATTTATTCATAAGAGCCACCTGAAAAAGGTGGCTCTTATGATTTCAAATAGTTTTTTTGATATAAAAATTTGGGATAGCTATCCGTATATTTATCTACTCAGTTTAAATCGTATTTTTCTAACGCCATGGTCTGTATCCCACTGCCTCACTTCTTTAAAGTTAAATTTTTGATACAATTTAGAAGCGGGTTTGTTTTGTAGACCAGTTTCTACTGTAAAAATCTCCGAGTCAAAATTAGTGAGTACAAACTCCATAAGTTGTTTGGCAACTCCTTGCCTAAAAAACTTTGGGGCTACCACCAAACTATTAATATGTGTTGCTGTTTTTTGGTGACTAATTTCTATAACTCCAGCTAGTTCTTGGTTTTTATAGTATCCAAAAAAAGTAGTATTGCTCTCTACATAATTTTTGAGAGGTCTTTGCAAGGGCGGAAAATTAACAGCATTTAGCAACTGAGCCTCTACAGCATATGATACTTGAAAAACAGCACGCATCTCTCTTGCTATTTCTAGATTGGTATGTTGAAGTTTTTTAATCATTGCTTATTTGCTAGCATGCCACAAACGAATATAGGAAATCTAATTAAAAGAAAGTTAGTCTATGTGCATATGAGGCTATAGTTTAGAGTATCTAAATTATAGGAGACACCATCATGTTTTAATACTTGTAACTGATTTACATTGTATTCAAAAAAATATTTATTATTTACAGACAACCTTTTGCATAACTTTTGCGTCTATATAAATAGAAGATAAAAAGAACTCGCTATTGAAAGTTTTAAAATTGTATAAGAATGATGCAGAGCTCATAGAGAAAGCATCTAAAAACCATCGTGATGCGCAGCAGGTTTTATATCAAACACATGCGCCTAAAATGCTAAGTATTTGCCGGTTTTATATAAAAGACCTTCAACAAGCAGAAGAGGTACTGTTAAATGGTTTTTTTAAAATATTTAAGCGGTTAGAAACTTTTAAAAACGAAGGAAGTTTTGAAGGTTGGATGCGAAAGATTATGGTTCGAGAATCTATTTCTTATTTAAGAAAAAAAAAGCAACTTGAATTTTCAGCTGAAGATATGGGTCTCTATGAAAAACCAATTATACATGACACTACAGAATTAGACATTGAAGAAGTTCAATTACTAATAGACAAGCTTCCACAAGGGTACAGAGTAGTCTTTATAATGTTTGCTATTGAAGGCT
>Ga0209712_10001081_pt1 | contig 23399 bp, 26 predicted proteins | sample ArcOceMetagenome_FD_187443 | JGI IMG/M metagenome (GOLD analysis project Ga0209712, IMG submission 187443) | Marine eukaryotic phytoplankton communities from Arctic Ocean - Arctic Ocean - Greenland ARC118M Metagenome (SPAdes) (version 2) | ecosystem: Environmental > Aquatic > Marine > Oceanic...
CTTTACATAATAGTTCAATTTTACTTCACTACTCTCCACAGTAGAACCCACAACCTTTTATGGCTGTGGGTTTTTTATTTTATATAAATCCTCACCAAAATAGTTCGACTTCACTCCCTTTGCCTCCTCCAATAGAGCTGATGGCGACCAAATGTCCTTTGCCTTGTTTTTCAAAATAATTAAATGCCCAGTCCACAATTTCAGTGAAGGCAATCACATTTAGTTGATTTGTAGCATGCTCTATTTCATATTCTAGGTTTTCGTTTAAATCACCTGTCCCAGCGCTTAAAACTAAGAGGTCTAAACCACCAAGTTGAGTTGTTAATTCTTCCAATTTTTCAGAATTATTTTCTGTGGTGCAATCAAAAGTACTGATGCTAAAGTTTTTTGGATTGGATTTTTTCAAGGATTCAAGTTTCGCTTTTCGTCTTCCCGTAATCCCAACTTTGTAGTCATTCTCAACAAGAATTTTTGCCAAGGCATTTCCAATTCCAGAAGTTGCTCCAACGATAATTGCTTTTTTCATTTGGCTTCTCTTTTTTTACATATAAACTGCCAATACGATAAACGCAAAGAATAGGATTCCATTTAGAAGTGTTCTTACCAAATGCAGTCTTCCCCATTTTTTAAGGTCGTTTGCTGTTTGTTTAGACATTGGATCCACATTTTTGTCCATGAGTCGCCTGTTTAATGGCATCATAAAAATTATGGTATAAGGGCCGTTTAAATGCATGAGCAAGGACACCCCAAACCACCACAAGTTCCCTGTAAATATTGAATATGCCAAAGCCAAGACTGTTACAACGATTGACGACACCAAAACCCAAATATGCGTTTTGTCAAAAAAGGGTTTAAAAACTTCAATGGCGGTTGCTTTTTTTGCCATTACCAAAATCGGATGGACAATGACTGTGGCTGTCAATGCAATTCCAAATTGTGCGCCCATTATAAATAGGATCATTACTACTAATACTTCGTTCATAAATTATATTATTTAAGTGCTTCCAACCTGTGTAAATCAGCCCATCCAAACAACCCCTAAACAAAAGAGTGCATCAAAAATAGGCGCCTATATAAGCGTCTTACGTTACAGTAAAAAATATGTTACTTTAGGTTTATTGGTTATGAAGAATCAGATTTGAGGTCTAAGTCTATCACAAACCTACAAAAAAAAATGACTTTCAACCAATATGGCATTGTTTTTTAACATTTCGGATTGTGAAATAAATGTTAAACTATTTAAAGTTAATAGTATTACTATTATATTTGCCGTGTATTACCATGGAGAAACTACAACTACATATCACCATTAGCCCGGATCTTTATACAAAGAATCCAGAATCGTCGGTTTTAGGACAGAAAATTGTCTCTAAAAGTATTGAGATGATTGATGCTTTGGGTTTTGAAGATTTTACCTTTAAAAAGTTGGGTGCTGAAATTGGTTCTAACGAAAGTTCGGTGTACCGTTACTTTGACAGTAAGCATGCTCTCTTGGTCTATTTGATCAATTGGTATTGGAGTTGGATCGAGTACAAATTGGTATTTTCCACCTTAAATGTTCCCTCGGCTCACGACCGCCTCACCCAAGCGGTTTTGATACTCACAGCCGAAGTGACGGAAGACAATGCCTTTTCATACATAAATGAAGTCCTATTAAATAAAATTATTATTTCCGAGTCTTCGAAAGCCTACCACACCAAAGCTATTGACAGTGAAAATAAAAAAGGCTATTACAAAACATATAAACGTGTGGTGCAGCGCGTCAGTGATCTTGTGACAGAAATCAATCCGAGTTATGAGTTTCCTCACATGTTAATTTCAACCGTGATAGAAGGTGCCCACCATCAGCGGTATTTCTCAAAACACCTGCCGTCCTTAACTGATTTTGAAGAAGGAAAAAATAATATTGTTCGGTTTTACACCGATTTAGTTTTTAATACTCTCTCCGAAAAATGAAGCAGTTTTCTAACATCATAGCCCTCGGGTTTAGAGTCCTTATTTTTGCATTGGTATTTGGGTCCATCATTTTACAACCCGTTGTAGAATCGCTGGCGGTCTCCGAACCACAAGCATTTTCGTGGCTCGATTTAGAAGCTGAAAACGATTCGAGTGAAAAAGAAACGAAAGAAGTAGAAGACAGTAAAGAGAAAAAAGTGGAGATTCGTTTTGTCTATGAGGAAGTAGCTACAGCGAACTTTGTTAAAAAAGCATCAATTTTTGGGCAACAGTATTTAAAATCCGACGTGATTATTGATACCCACGATCCACCACCAGAGACAGCCTAGTTCTTCCGTCTTTTAGAGGCTCCACTAGAGTAGGTTGTCCTCTCTAAATCATCTCAATTACATTAAAATCATTCAAAATAAATGCGAGCACTGCATTATAAGCAGGGTTTCCACACTATATACTATATTATAATGAACAGTTCAAACCCATTTAAAAATTTAAAATCAGACCTACCTTCTGGTATTGTCGTATTCTTTGTGGCTTTGCCGTTGTGTTTAGGGATTGCCCTTGCCAGTGGCGCACCGCTTTTCTCCGGACTTATTGCGGGGATTGTAGGTGGTATTGTCGTCGGAGGTATTAGTAAATCCACTGTAGGAGTAAGTGGACCCGCAGCCGGCTTGGCCGCGATTGTCTTAACTGCAATTGGAACTCTCGGGAGTTTCGAAAACTTTTTACTAGCCGTCGTATTAGGGGGCGCCATTCAATTTTTGTTTGGCATTCTTAGAGCGGGCGTCATTGGTTACTATTTTCCGTCTTCCGTTATAAAAGGAATGCTTACCGGAATCGGGATCATTATCATCCTCAAGCAAATTCCACATTTTTTTGGCTATAATTCCAATCCAGAAGGGAGTTTTGCCTTTTTTCAAGTGGATGGCGAAAACACCTTTTCTGCCATACTAAATACGATCAATTTTATCAGTCCAGGTGCCACGATCATTGCACTTTTGGCATTGACTATTTTGTTGCTTTGGAGTGAGGTCTTGGATGACAAAGGGAAGTTTTTCAAATTGGTGCAAGGGCCCTTGGTTGCCGTTGCTGTGGGTATTATTTATTACATAAGTACCAAAGGGAGCAGTCAGTGGGGGATCTCATCGGACTTACTTGTTAGTGTACCTGTCCCTGAAGATACCACTTCTTTTTTCGCACAATTTAGTTTCCCTAATTTTGGGGCCATTAGCAACCCTCAAGTATGGATTGTGGCGTTTACCATAGCCTTGGTAGCAAGTTTAGAAACTTTGTTATGTGTGGAAGCAACGGATAAAATTGACCCTTTAAAACGTGTGACTCCAACTAATAGAGAATTACTAGCGCAAGGGATTGGAAATATATTCTCGGGATTGATAGGAGGGCTGCCAGTAACACAAGTGATTGTGCGCAGTTCTGCCAATATTCAATCGGGAGGAAAAACAAAAATGTCAGCCATTATTCATGGATTCTTATTATTGATCTCAGTGATTTTGATTCCGAATTTATTAAACAAAATACCACTTTCTGTTTTGGCTGCTATTCTCTTTATTGTAGGTTATAAATTAGCGAAACCCGCTTTATTTTTAGAAATCTACCGATCGGGATGGAAACAATTTACGCCTTTTATTGTAACGGTGTTAGGAATTATTTTCACCGATCTTTTGATTGGAATTGCATTGGGTCTTGCGGTTGGAATTGTCGTCATTTTGATAAAGAGTTTTCAGAATTCACATTTCTTACACATTGAAGATAAGAGTAATGGAGTCCAGAAAATTAAAATGACCTTAGCGGAAGAAGTGACCTTTTTTAACAAAGGAGCCATTCTAAAAGAATTGGATAACTTAGCACGCGAAAGTTATTTGGAATTAGATGTCACCAAAACGCGCTATCTTGATAATGATATCATCGAGATTTTAGAAGATTTTTCTGAGAAAGCACGTCAAAGACAAATAGACATCAAATTAATATCCGTCAGAGGTGTTGTGGAAAATCCTGAGAGTTTTATAAAGTTTTTCCAATTACGACCACAAACTATTTAATAAACAACATAACAAATTTTAAATTTATAATTATGAAAGCACATACTAAAGAAAGCCAAGCGGCGATGACGCCACAAACATCCTTACAAGCCTTAAAAAAAGGGAACGAACGCTTTATAACTGCAACCCAAGTTGCAAGAGATTTAAACGCACAAGTAGATGCGACGAGCAGTGGGCAATATCCTTTTGCAACCGTTTTGCATTGTATTGATTCACGTGTCTCGGCCGAGCATATTTTTGATCAAGGTATTGGCGATTTATTCAGCATTCGTATTGCTGGAAATTTTGTCAATGAAGATATTTTAGGAAGTATGGAGTTTGCATGTAAACTTGCAGGAACCAAAGTATTGGTGGTCTTAGGACACACCGCTTGTGGCGCTGTCAAAGGGGCTTGCGACCATGCACGTATGGGGAATTTAACGGCGCTTATCAATAAAATTGAACCTGCAGTTGAGGCTGTATCGCTTCCGGCGGATGAAGCTTCGAGAACTTCGGGGAACATTGATTTTGTAAATACGGTAGCGGCTAAAAATGTTGAAATGACATTGAGTAATATTCGTAGCAACAGTGCCATTCTTAAGGATATGGAAGCCAAGGGCGAGTTGATCATTGTTGGTGGGATGTATGACATTGCCAACGGGAAAGTGACCTTTTATGCTTAAAAAATCAAACTTCTTTATGGCAGCATTAACCGGTGTGTTAATGTTGCCTTATATTGCAACCGCTCAAAGCAGTGATTTTGGAAATTGGTTGATTTATATTGGCAGTAAAAAAGTAAATAGCAAATGGAACATTCACAACGAAGTTCAGTACCGAAATTATGATGCTGTTGGCGATTTAGAACAACTGTTACTCCGTACGGGTGTGGGCTATAATTTGTCTGAAAACAATCATAACCTATTGTTGGGCTATGGTTATATATTATCTCAAAATTATGTGGCAGATGCCCAAGAAAAAACAGACGTTAACGAGCATCGTATTTTTCAGCAATTCACATCGAAACAAAAAATAGGGAAGGTGTCATTGAGTCACCGCTACCGATTTGAACAGCGTTTTGTGGAAGCCGATTTTAAAATGCGTTTGCGCTATTTTCTGGCACTCAAAATACCATTAATTAAATCCGAGGCAGTGCCTGCAAAGCTGTATGTATCTGCTTATAATGAAGTGTTTTTAAATACCGAAAGTTCGGTGTTTGATCGCAACCGCGTCTATTCCGGATTGGGCTATCAACTTTACAAAAATGTCCGTGTAGAAGCTGGGTATATGAATCAGCTTTTTGAAAACTCCAGTCGTGATCAATTCAATCTGATTACGTTTGTGAATTTTTAAACGTAATACTGCTGTTGATTCTTTTTAGTTCTTTTTGTTTGTTGATGACTTCGCTTAGAGCTTCTTGACTTATGGGTTTTGAAAGAAAATCGTTGAAGCCTGCAGCAAATACGCGTTCTTTATCTTCGGCTGATGAAAAGGCTGTTTGCGCAATGATTGGTAACTCTGGACGAAATTCTTTTATCAATTTTATAGCTTCAAAACCATCCATGACAGGCATTTTTAAATCCATTAATACGAAGTCAATTTCAGGGTTTTTTTGGCAAATAGCAACGGCTTATTCTCCGTTTTTTGCATGAATAATGCTGCAATGTAGATCCACTTCATTTTTTAATAAAATCTCAAGAAATAAAAAATTTATTTCTTCATCTTCTGCTATTAAAATGTTGCATTTATGCGCTTCTTCTTCTTCTTCTTTTAAATTAGGAGTTGAGCTATTGTTGTCTAAATTGCTAAGTGCTGGGGCGTATGGAAGTGTCACAAAAAAAGTACTTCCTTTGTCTTTTTTGGATTTAAGTGTGATTTTTCCACCCAGTAAATCCGTATTTTCTCTAGCGATCCAAAGCCCTAAACCTAGCCCTCCAATATTCTTTGAGGATTCTTTTTCTTCTTTTGAAAACCGCCCAAAAATGGATTTTTGACGGTCGCTTTTAATGCCAATTCCCGTATCTTTTACATAAATCTCTAAATTAGAACCTATTTGTTTGTAGCCAAATTCTATAAATCCATTTCTTGTAAATTTCAGCGCATTTTCCAGTAAATTGTCTAAGACGTTGTTTAATTTAGTTTCATCAATTAAAACGGTACTTTCTTTATCGGAAAGCCCTTTCCTTAAATATAATGGAATTTTGTTTTCTTTGGCCTTTACATCAAAAACGGTAAACAATTCAAAGAAAAAATCATTTAAACAAACTTCTTTTTCAATGGTTTTTACTTGTTTGGTTCCTAATTTTGAAAATTCTAAAAGATCATCCATGGTGCGCATCAATTGATTTCCACTGTTCTGAATGATACTCACATAATGCTTTCTTTTAATGTCCGTCAAAGTTGGGTCGCTAAGAAATTTTGTAAACCCTAAAATCCCATTCATGGGAGTACGGATTTCATGGGACAGATTGCTTATAAAATCATTGCTAAGTTTTTTGCTTTCTTCTGCTTTTTCTTTATCCGATACTCGTTTTAATTCAAGTATTTTGCGCTCTGTAATGTCTTTAAAAATCACAGCGATTAAGTTGGTGTCTATTTTCCAAGCAAATATTTCAAAATAGTGACCGTTATTTGTTTCATTATTTTGGTAAGTAACGGGGTTTCCTGTGTTCATGACCTTATTGTAGGTTTCCATCCAGAAATTCTCTAAAGGCTCAAATCGTTGCGTTGATCGTTTGTCTATGAGTTGTTCCCTTGATTTTCCAATGAACATTTCGAAATCCGGATTTGTTTGTCGATAATAATAGTCTATGCTTTTTCCATTCTCGTCATAAATTAACTCAATGATTTTAAACATTTTCGGAGTTGAATTTACCAAGTTATTGTACTGCTTCTTGCTTTCTTTCAAATGCTCAATAGTTATTTTTTGAGCTAAGATTTGATTTTCTAATTCTTGATATGTAGGCTTGTTCATAAACAGCAATATTAGACTACAAGTCAATTTAGTGAAACATAAATTTAACAAATGTTTAATTAATAAACAAATAAATTAAACAAAATAGATCTATAATTCCTTTATTATCATTTATTTGGGTGGTTTTGTACTATAATCTTATTTCAAAAAAGCACACGTCTGCTTGGTGATAATGCGAAGGTAAATCGGAGTAGTTTGTTAATTTTTTCATTCCCAAGTACGCAAACCCACAATGGGTATAATGGCGAATGAGTTTTTGATTATTTCCACAGGTATCCATGCGAATGAACTGCTTGTTATGTTTAAGGGCATAATTTTTAGCCCAGTCCACAATTGTTTGTACAAAGTTATTGCCTCTAAACTCTGGGTTTGTGGCAATGCGATGAATGTAGATTGAAGCATGGTTTTCTTGCGCTTCCCAGATTTGAATATCGCTAAATGTAATGGCCCATATACAGGCTATTTTACTGTCAATTATTAATTTGAATTGTCGGTGTTCATTAATTTCAGTCGCAATGAGTTTTTGATCAAATTCAGGCCATTGGTTTTCGGGGAATTTTAGGTTCTGAAAATCGGTTGCCAATTTATACAATCTGAATATTTCAGGAATATCTTCTAAATTGCTGTGGGTTATGGTCATGTTATGATTTATATAATTGCTTGATTTTTTGTTTAAGCAATTAAAGTATAAAACTAACACAATTTATTTAAAGTACAGCGGACAGAAGTATTGGAGATTGTAATCTGTTTGTTCAAAGACTCTTTGTCACATGAACCAAGCATAAATCAATTCAAAAGCGAAGGCTTCAATTATAAAAATAGGAAAATAGCTCAGTCGAATAAAATCATGCACAGAATCATATTTGCCTCTGTAATGCGATTCTGAAGGCGATTCCCCAAAAACAAGGTGTAAAGCATACATACAAATGTATTCCCCTGCATGGAAACAAACCCCATAGATAAGCGCTCTCAGCCCCCAATGAAGCGAATATATATAAGGAACTGCTACTAGGATCCAAAAGCTACTCAGTACAACTCCATACACGAGGATGTATAAAATACTCCAGTACCCGAAAAATCGTACATCCACTTTTTTCCTCCCCTCTTTGATGTACTGCACGATACTGTCATAAATGGATGTGAAAACCACTTCAAAAAAACATCCAAAAGCGGAGAAAAGTAATCCTAGTTTAAGTTAGTCCATAGCAGTTTTAAATATTAAAAATGGATTAATTTGTCCTCCATGTATCAGTATAAACATAATTGCATGTTTAAATACCTGTTAATGAAACCAGAAGTAAGGTACGTAATTTAGAGGTGTATTATCCTTTTGCTTTTTTTGACATTGTCAATAAAGCATATTTTGATAGTTTACTATTATCGATAACGAGTTTAGATAAAACTCCACCACTGTACATTTGTGCTTGCGTCTTTTTTGCACGTATCCCTTTCACGATGTAGGTCTTTCCACCCAAAGCTTTCAAAGTCAATTTTTCCTTTTTTCTGGAATTGCCTGAGCACTACAATTCATACGTTTTATTTGCCTCAACTTTATATAAGTAATAGCTGTGTTTAGTAATCCTTACTACTTTCTTTTTATTTTGCATGACAGTGTAAGGGCGGTCATTCGCAGCATAAAAATAGATGTATGAGTATTTTTTATTAGGTTTTTCAACTTTTATGTTTAAAGGGTTTTTAACAATATCCGTTTTACTAAATTTAACATCCTTAAAATTACTGAGGTCTTCTGTTTTAATAGAAAATTTACCTTCTTGTTGAAACTTTACTTTTCCATTTTTTATTTCTCGAATGTTACAGGAGATTTTGTTGTTGTTTTTATCTAATAAATAATCTGAATATACTTGACGATCATTTAAATAACCTTGTGAAAAACATAGGCTTGATATGAGCATTAAAAATGAGGGGATGAGTGTTTTCATTGGGGGTGTAGGTATTTTTGTTGAGGTTATGTAAAGTTTGTTTCTAAATTTTTAAAGTAGGTAAAAGTTAGAAATTGTTTTATGTCATTGTTTCGTGTTTTTTAAATCATTTTTTTTCATATTTAAGTATCTTAAATTGGATACAGCCACTGCGTATAAACCACTTTTGTTTCCCAAGTGTTACATCTGTGTGTACTAATAATTCACAATAAAATAATCGCTTAACTTCGGTTAAGTTGCTTATGAAGATTTAAACTTGGGGTCGAAATCGGTTATAAATGTATAAAAAAATCACGTATATCCAATGATATACGTGATTTTAACAGTTTTTGTACTTTAATTTAGCTTTTATTAAATCGTCCAATTTTATTCACCTTATAGAAGTTAAAACAGGCAATTTGAGATGAAATTTTACAGCAATAATTCTGAAAACAATGACCGTTAATACCCCAATTACCTCAGGTAAAAAACCTTGTAGTTCTAATTTGAGACAAATGAAATATATAATTCCTCCCAAAATACATGTGAGCGCATAAATATCTTTACGAAAAATCAAGGGAACCTCATTAATTAGAACATCTCTCATGACACCCCCTAGACAACCTGTTATTGTGCCCATTAATATGCAGACCCAAATAGAGAGACCAGCGTCATAGCTTTTGCTTATGCCAACTATTGTAAATAATCCAAGACCAATAGCATCGAAAATAAATAGGGTGTTTCCCCATTTAAATAGTTTTTCTTTAAGTAAAATTATGGCTAATAGGGCCATCCCTGTAATAATAATATATCTAGAGTCAAGCATCCAAAACGGAGTTGCGTCCAGTAATAAATCTCTTATTGTACCCCCTCCAATTGCGGTTACCAATCCAATTAGATAGGCGCCCAACAGGTCAATTTTTTTGCCAGAAGCAAGCTTAATGCCACTTATTGCAAATGCAAAAGTACCAAGAAAGTCAATGATAACTGTAAAGTTTGTGATTAACTCATTCATCATAGTTGTCATTTTTTTATTTTACAACTCCAAAAGTGGTAATAATTCACAATAAAATAATCGTTTAAATTCGGTTAAGTTTCTTGTGAAGATTTAAACTTGGGGTCGAAATCGATTATAAATGTATAAAAAAATCACGTACATCCAATGATATACGTGATTTTAACAGTTTTAGAGTTATGACTGTGATGAATAATCACAAGCCTAAAAGACATTAAATTATGCCCTAATTATTTCTATTGAAATATTGATTGATCCCAGCAGAATCAAATTTAAAAGCGGTATTATTTTCCGATTTATCCAATTTATTGTGGACGGTCAATCCCCATAAAACCAGTTCCATACAAAAAGTTTGATCCTCTTTACTTAATTTAGAAGCATGTTCCTCCACAATAGCGACTAAGGGTTTTATAGATTGAAGGCTGGTAAAGAATTCGTCATCCGTGTCCGTATAGTTCAGTTCAATAAAATTGTTGTCGAACCAATCAATCAAATCACTGTAAGGGGTTTTAACACCTTCTTTTTCTAGTTTTGAAATGCGGGGAAATAGCTGACCAAATTGTATCATGACAGCATTGTCTATAAGTATTTTAGCAACTTCATCGGCACCTTCTTGCTCACCTTCATACACCAGTTCAATTTTCCCAGTAATAGATGGAATGATCGACATGAAATCAACCAAACGAATGGTTGTTTTCGCGGCCTCTGTTTCAATCAACCTCAATTTAGCTGCCGCCATTAGGTTTTCCATGGCACTGATCGTTAGACGCGCACTCACACCACTTTTGGCATCCACGTATTCACTTTTACGAGCTGTAAAGGCCACTTGTTCCAGAAGGTCTTTTGCCAAATTAGGAACCATTATACTTGCTTTATCTTCTTTGGAGACGTTTGCTTCTTGTGCTGTAATTTCTCGAGCCAGTGCAATTGATTTTGGATAGTGTGTAAAAATCTGAGACCCAATTCGATCTTTTAGTGGCGTTACAATACTGCCTCTGTTGGTGTAGTCTTCCGGATTTGCGGTAAACACAAATTGAATGTCCAATGGCATCCTTAGTTGAAATCCACGTATTTGAATATCGCCTTCTTGCAAAATATTAAACAAAGACACTTGGATGCGCGCCTGTAAATCGGGGAGTTCGTTTAGTACAAATATAGACCGATTCGCACGTGGGATCATTCCATAATGCAAGATACGTTCATCGGAATAAGGCAACTTTAAAGTCGCGGCTTTAATAGGGTCAATATCCCCAATTAAATCCGACACATTCACGTCGGGAGTGGCTAATTTTTCAAAGAACCGATTCGAACGATGTACCCATGAAATTGGCGTTTCATCACCCATTTCTGAGATCAAATCTCTTGCATATTTCGAAATCGGTTGAAAAGGACTGTCGTTAATTTCAGAGCCTTTCACAATTGGCATGTATTCATCGAGCAAGTCCACCAGACTTCTAGCTATTTTGGTTTTCGCTTGTCCACGCAACCCTAATAAATTAATATGATGCCCAGCAATTATCGCCTTTTTTAATTGAGGCACAACGGTGTCTTCATACCCATAAAGCCCTTCAAAAACAGGCTGCTTCGCTTTGATACGCGCAATTAAATTCGCCTGAATTTCTTGGTTAATGGTTTGGTTTTTATAATCAGAATTTTTCAATTCTTTAAACGTTATTTCTTTGATCATATTCTTTTAATTCTATTTTTTTCGTAATCTTCAAATATCATTTCTCCCAAACCATCCAGACCCGTTAAAAAGGCCTTCCCTTGATTTTGCGCCGTAAATACCTCCACAAATTCACGGAGATAGTGGTCTTGGGCAATCATAAAGGTGGTGATTGGAATTTTTAATTTCCGTGCTTGTGCTGCTTTGTTCAGGCATTTAGAAACGATCATCTCGTCCAAGCCGTTACTGTTTTTATAAAACTCACCTGACGGCAGCTTAATACAACTCGGTTTCCCATCCGTGATCATAAAAATCTGTTTGTTTGTATTTCGTTTTCGACGCAGAATGTCCATTGCCAATTCCAGTCCAGCCACGGTATTGGTGTGGTAAGGGCCTACTTTTAAATAGGGGAGGTCCTTTACTTTAATGGGCCAGGCTTCATTTCCAAACACAATAATATCGATGGAATCTTTTGGGTATTTTCGATGGATCAACTCCACCAATGCCATGGCTACTTTTTTGGCGGGTGTGATGCGGTCTTCGCCGTACAGTATCATAGAGTGACTGATGTCAATCATCAATACGGTACTCATCTGAGCTTTGTGTTTTGTTTCTTCTACAATTAAATCGTTTTCTGTTAAGCGAAGGTCTGAGATGCCATTGTTGATTTGTGCATTTTTCAAACTTTCGGTCATGTTGACCCGAGATAAATCGTCACCAAACTGAAACGATCGGTTATCGCCATCACGTTCATCACCAACACCTGTTTTTTTTGTGTTGTGATTTCCGAGTCCACTCTTCTTTAATTTCCCAAAAATTTGGTTCAAGGCATAGTCACGCAAAGCAGATTCTAGCTTTGCAGTGAGTATATTTTTTCCTTTCCCAGTTCCGTTTCCTGATTTGTCTGCATCGGGATCAATGTCTTCTTTGATATAACCCCGCTTCTTAAGGTCGTCCTCGAAATTTTCGAGGGTATAATTTTCGTTAAAAATATTGTATTCGTTGTCCAGTGTGTTCAGCCATTCAAACGCTTCCTCAATATCGCCTGAGGTATGTGTGAGGAGTTCTTTAAACACCCCAAACACCCGATCAAAATCCGATACGTCTTTTGGGATGTGCTTACTGAACGTAAACCCTTTTCCATAATTAAAATCTATTCCTGTCATCCCTACAAATATCGGGATATAGAATTCTTAAATGCGTTAAGGAGGTATTAATGTTTTAAATATTCTAACAACTAACATTTAGGTTTTGTTAGGGTTTTAAGGTTTGGTATATTTATTTTTACTGTACACCACGCTAAAGCGTGGCGCTAGCGGGGAGATTTTTAGTCCGTAGGTTTCTCTTGAAACCTCGTCAGACCAAATATTTCAATTTGATTTTCATTAATTCGAAAGACTATCGTATATCCTTTATGAATTAAATCTCGAACAGCATCGTTTTCAAAGTAGATTGATTTTCTAAATAAGTATGGATTTTTAGGAATCGTTTTTATCCGTTGAATAAATTCAGTCTTTAATTTTTTTTGCAGATTTAGGGCTGTTTTCAGAAATATATTTTAGTTGTTTTTCTAGCCTCACAACAAAGGTTTCTTTATAAATGATTTTCATAAAAAAGGTACTTATACTATTTTGTCTAACCGTTTTTCAAAATCTTCTTGAGAGATAAAAGTAGCGTTGCCATTCTTAATTTCATTCAATTCGTTGTTTAAGTATTCTTTAGTCGAAGTAAAATCAGAACTTTCACTAACAATCTCTATTTCTTCTTTATTGAATTTACTTAGTAACCAAATAAACTTATCGTAAACTTTATCGCTAATTTTTAATTGAATAGTGTACATAATATTTTATTTTACTCAAAAGTACAAAAAGCGTTGTTAAACTTATATTTTTTATAAAAAAAGAGTTTTTCAGTATGTTCTTGCTCAATGTCAAAATCATTTTGAATTCCCAACCAAAATTGAGCTGAGTTCCCAAAATAGTTACTCAAACGCAAAGCCGTATCCGCAGTGATTCTTCTTCTGACTTTTGTGATTTCTGACACTCTAGTTTGCGGAATCCCTAAGTCTTTAGAGAGTCGGTATGCCAAAATTCCTAAGGGCTCAAGAAACTCAAGACTTAAAATCTCTCCGGGATGAATATTTTCTAATTTTCTAATTTTCATTTTTCAAAGAAATTGTTATGCAACTGGAATTATTTTCCTTCTATTTTTTAATAATTTTGTTTGTGTATACTTTGTTTTCATTTTTAAATTTCAAGTTCAAAATATAAATTCCTTTTGAAAGTTTTGAGGTATTTATAAGCTTTCGTTTAGTCTCAATAATTAATTTGCCATCTGTGCCAATTATAGAAATTTTTTCAATTTCATCTTCTGAATCTATTGTTATAGTTTCATTTATTGGATTTATAATTTTCAATGAATTAGTGTTAAACGTATTCATTGATAAATTTTGATCAACATATCTCATTAAAAACAATTTTTTAGTTGAGCCATTTTCTGATTCACCTGAAACTAATATTTTTCCGTCTGTTTGAATGTTTATACTTTCACAAGCCTGCTTAGTGTTATTAGTATTTTCTATCTTGTAGCCTAGGTTATTGAAATTTGTATTTAAAGTTCCATTTTCGTGATATTTTATAATAAATAAGTTATATATATCATTTGATTCAATTGTTGCTCCACCAAAATAATAATTATTATCAACCAAAACATTTGATACTATAAATATTTGAAAATCACTAAAGCTTATATAACCATTTGTTCCAAAAGTTGTATCTATTGTGCCATTACTGTTTAACCTAAAAGCATCAAATAAAAGTGCAGGTGTTGTGTTAAAATTAAATTTATGTACTAAAAGTCTTCCTAAATCATCTTGTTTAATAAATTTAGTTTCAAAATCAGTATACGGTAAATTTATTGTCATAGTACCGTTTGTTCCAAACGTACTATCGATAGTTCCGTTTAAATTAAATTTTTCAATGGTGTAATTAGTCGTTGTAGAACTAAAGCCAATTATTTTACTATCATTACTAATAAAAATTCCTTTTGATGAAATATTTGTTATTGTACTATTTGTTCCAAATGAATTATCAGCTATCCCATTAGAATCAATTTTCTTTAATGTAATTACTCCATTTAGGCCTTGTACATATCGTAATATTATTGAACCATTATTCTGAATTAATAAATTATTTCCTGAAAACAAACTATCATCTTCTGAATGATAGCTGTTAGTTGGTAATTCAAATATTCCGTTTGTTGCAAAACTCATATCATAACTCCCATCACTATTTAGTCTGATTAATTTTGCTGGATTACTACCCCCATAAATTAATATTTTATCATCAGTTTGTACTTTTATGAAATTACCATGGTAATACTGTAAATTTGGATAAGCAAAACCATTATTACCAAAAGTATTGTCAATAGCTCCATTTGAATCTAATCGACATAAAAACACTTCATTTTGATTGCTACCGTTTATTTTAGTACTTAAAAACAATATTTTTCCACTGGAAAGCAATACACAGCTTGAAAGGTCATTTCCACTACTGTCAAATGGCATTTCGGTAATACCATTTGTTCCAAAATTTTGATCTATAGATACACCTTGTGCATTAAAAATAGTCGGTACCAATAATGCAATTAATAAGTAAGTTTTTCTCATTCGTTCGTTTTTTATTGTTTTGTAACTAGTTTGCGTTGAAACATATCAAATCTATTTTCACAGTAAAACAATCGCTTAGCTCTGGTTAAGTCGCTTATGAAGATTTAGATCTGGGGATTAAAATCTGTTATAAATGTATAAAAAAATCACGTACTTCCAAAGAAATACGTGATTTTAACAGTCTATTTTTTATAAAATCTCTAAAGTGGATTCATTAGAGAACTTAATTATTCAGAACAATCAAGAGTGAAACTTGTAGTCGCATCAATCGTCCAGTTTGTAGGGTTGGTATTGGTATTAATTAAGTCCATTTGTTCTTCATTTACCTTAACGCAAGTCAAGTTTGGGTTTCCCTCGGCATAAAACCATTGCATGTCTTTCTCGCTGATATCTAAAAAAGAGATGTTGTTTCTTCTCATGCTCAACTTTTCTATTTCAGTTCCTTCAAGATTAATTTCAGTAATAGCATTGTCATCAAAGGCTACGATTGTATTGAACTTTGACCCAGAAATATCAACAGAAGTAAGTGCGTTTTCTAGCCCAATCACCCAAGTTACATCTTCGAAGTCATTCATCTCAAACGTTGTTAAATTATTAGATGAAAAATCCAATTCCCTAAACACTTGAGAAGCCAGTGGCAATTTCAGTTCGTTTAAGTTATTACTCGAGCAATTTAAAAATTCCAGATTGATATTTGAACTTACATCTAAAGTAACAAGTTGATTATCATAGCAAAATAAAGCTCCTAATTCTTCAAAAGCCTCAATACCAGTCAAATCTGTAATGTTTTGACTGAAGATATCTAATCGCCATACGTCTTTTACATTCGCTTTGAGCAAGCTTCCGTCCAATTCGTCGTCAAGACCTAAGTCCATAAGAGCCTGTTCAAAAGAAGCATCTGGGATGTCTACTGTCAAACTAACTGTGGTTGGACTGTCTTCGTCTTTTTCGCAACTTGTAAATAATGTGATGCACACCAATGCAGCTAATACTCCTTTTTTCATAACCTATGTTTTATTTTTTAATCTTTCAAAAATATAAAAAAATAGGTTTTAATACAAAAGTAATTTTAACTTTTTAATAGTGGCTGCGTAAACGCTCCCAAATCATCCACTCCATGTGCGGTCACATGCTTTATAAACGCACTGCCAATGATGGCGCCTTTGGCATACTGTGTGGCTTGGCTAAACGTCTCATGGTCAGAAATCCCAAACCCAATAATCTGTGGGTTGGTTAGCTGGAGGTCGGCGATGCGTTTAAAATAATCCGTTTGTTCGTTCCCAAAACCACTTTGGCTTCCTGTGGTGCTGGCACTACTCACCATATAAATAAAACCTTCGGAAATACTGTCCATATAACGGATGCGTGCTTCGCTCGTTTGTGGCGTGATCAAAAAGACATTGAGCAATCCATAACGTTCAAAAATCGCTTTATATTCTTCGTAGTACACTTCCACGGGCAAGTCTGGAATGATCAATCCATCAATGCCCACTTCTTGGCATTTTTTGCAAAAGGCTTCTACGCCGTATTGAAGCATTGGATTAAAATAGCCCATTAAAATCAAGGGAATCGAAACCGTTTTCCGAACATCTTTCAGTTGGTCAAATAAGACTGTTGAGGTCATGCCATTGTGCAACGCCTGTGTAGAACTCGCCTGAATCGTAGGACCATCCGCCAACGGATCGCTAAACGGCAAACCGATTTCAATCATATCCACCCCGTTTTTTTCTAAATTTTCAATCGTTGTTACCGTGTCGTTTAGATTGGGATATCCCGCCGTAAAATAAATGGATAACAGTTTTTTGTCTTCTTGTAATTTTGCTTGTATTCGATTCACAATCTTAGAGTTTAAAATAATCAATATAGGTGTTCAAATCTTTGTCGCCACGTCCCGATAAACTAATCACCACCACGTCTTCAGGTTTGAATTTTTTATCTTCAAAAATAGCCAACGCATGAGAGGTTTCAATCGCTGGAATGATGCCTTCCAGTTGCGACAATTCCAATCCAGCCGTCATGGCTTCATCATCTGTCACCGAAATGAATTCAGCCCGTTTGGTTTCATACAAATGCGCATGCATGGGCCCAACGCCTGGGTAATCCAAGCCTGCCGAAATGGAGTAAGGCTCCGTAATTTGCCCGTCAGGGGTTTGCATTAATAAGGTTTTACTGCCGTGAATCACGCCTTCTTTTCCAAGCACCGAAGTTGCGGCACTTTCGCCTGTATAAATCCCTTTCCCTGCCGCTTCCACTGCAATCAGTTTCACGTCGGGTTCATTCAAATAATGGTAATACGCACCTGCAGCATTGCTACCGCCTCCTACACAAGCCACCACATAATCGGGATTTTCACGGCCTTCCACTTCTTTTAATTGCCATTTGGTTTCTTCAGACACTATCGATTGAAAACGCGCCACCATATCTGGATAGGGGTGAGGCCCCACAGCACTTCCAATAATATAATGCGTGTCCACAGGATTGTTAATCCAATCGCGAATCGCTTCATTGGTGGCATCTTTTAGGGTACGACTTCCAGACAATGCGGGACGTACTTCAGCTCCGAGCATTTTCATACGTGCCACATTGGGTGCTTGCCGTGCAATGTCAATTTCACCCATATACACAATGCACTTCAAACCGGCTAAGGCACAAACAGTCGCCGTGGCTACCCCGTGTTGCCCAGCACCTGTTTCGGCGATGATGCGTGTTTTTTTGAGTCGCTTTGCCATCAATATTTGACCAATTGTATTGTTGATTTTATGCGCACCTGTGTGGCATAAATCTTCGCGTTTCAGGTATATTTTGGTATTGTATTTTGCAGACAATCGTTTTGCGAAATACAAAGGGGTCGGGCGACCGACATAATCCTTTAGCAATTGATCGAACTCTTTTTTGAAATCAGGTTCCGCCATTACCTTTAAATAATTTTGACGCAATTCTTCAACATTCGGATACAGCATTTCTGGAATAAATGCGCCTCCAAATTGACCGTAATAGCCTTTTTCATTCACGTGATAACTCATAATAAATCTTTAAATTTTTCTAATAATTCTTTATCTTTTTTGGCGGGTGCAACTTCAAACTTGCTGTTCACATCCACCGCGTGGCAATAGGTTGCTGCTGTACTCTTTTTAAATTCTTTCAGTTGATCCAAACTTTCCAATCCAATCCCACCACTTAAAAAATAAGGTTTTGTGGAGGGATAGGTTTCTAATACCGACCAGTCAAAGCAGTAGCCATTACCGCCAGCCAAAGCCCCTTTGGTGTCAAATAGAAAAAAGTCACAGACCGTTTCATAAGGGGTGAGGATTTCAAAATCAAATTCATTTTTAATGGAAAATACTTTAATGATTTCTATATTGAGAGCTTGCAAGGATTCACAAAATTCAGGCGTTTCTTCGCCGTGCAATTGTACCGCTTGTAAGTCGTAGGTATTGATTTTTTCAACAATCGTATCGTAAGACGCATTGACAAAAACACCTACTTTTTTTATGGATGGGGATAGGGTCGGAATTGAATCCGACACATGACGTGACGAGCCTTCAAAAAAGATAAAGCCCATATAGTCGAGCCCAATCGTAGCGATTTCCCGAATATTGTCCTCATAGCGCATGCCACATACTTTTAGTTTCATGCGTTCAATTTTTTAATGAAATCCGCTGCACTGGCACCTGGATTGTCTGTTTTCATAAAATTCTCTCCAATCAAAAATCCTTTATAGCCATACGGCTGTAAACTCTGAATGTCTTCCACCGTACGAATGCCACTTTCTGAAATTTTTACAAATTCATCAGGGATGAGTGCACTCAATGTTTTGCTGTTTTCTAAACTGACTTCAAAGGTTTTAAGGTTGCGGTTATTCACGCCTATCATATTGAGAGAGGGCATCAGCGATTTGTGCAATTCTTCTTCGTTGTGAATTTCTAATAAGATCTCCATCCCCAAGCTTTGGGCGAGAGTTGAAAAGGTTTGAATTTCTTCGCGACTCAGAATGGCTGCGATGAGTAAAATCACATCGGCACCGTAGGCTTTTGCTTCTACAATTTGATAGGTATCAATAATAAATTCTTTCCGAAGTAAGGGCATCTCACAACTCGCTCTTGCCGTTAAGAGATCTTCCAAACTGCCACCAAAATATTTCATATCTGTGAGTACCGACATTCCGCAAGCCCCTGCAGTTTCATAGCCTTTTGCGACGTCTTGTACGTTCAAATTCTGATTGATGCAGTCTTTTGAGGGCGAACGGCGTTTGTGTTCTGTAATCAAGCCTGAGGTGCTTTCTGACAATCGCGTACTAAGCGAAGGGCAGTGGCGTTCAAACAATACGGACTGTTCCAGTTGTTTCAACGGAATCAGTTGTTTCCGAAGGCTAACTTCGGTGCGTTTATCTGCGACAATACGATCTAAAATACTGCTCATTAGAGGGCGATTAATTTTGTGAGACATTCATTTGCTTTCCCTGAATACAGGGCTTCTTTTGCCAATTCATAACCGTCTATATGGTTGATTTTTTTAGCAGTCGCAATCGCAAGACCGGCATTGGTACACACCACGTTATTTTGTGCTTCGCTACCGTTTCCACTGATGATGGTTTTAAATATTTTTGAGGCTTCAGCCACTGTATTTCCACCAAAAATGGCTTCTTGAGTATTGTTTTTTAACCCTAAATCTTCTGCCGAAAAAAGTACTTCCGAATGATTGGATACAATTTTCACTGAATTTGTTAAGGAGATTTCATCATAGCCACCAAGGTCATGAACAATGCTGTAATTTTTGTCAGAATCTTGATACAGATAATTGTACAAGCGCAGTAATTCCAAGCTAAAGACGCCTACCATTTGGTTTTTTGGAAACGAAGGATTCACCATTGGTCCCAACATATTAAAAAATGTTTTGACTCCCAATTCACGTCGGATGGGTGCGACGTTTTTCATAGCTGGGTGAAACAAAGGCGCGTGTAATACACAAATCCCTGATGTGGCAATGGCACGTTCTAAAAAGTCGGGATCGTTTGAAAATGTAACGCCTAAGGATTCTAAAACATTGGAAGATCCACACGCGGAAGAGACCCCGTAATTTCCGTGTTTTGCGACGGGTACGCCAGCCGCTGCGGTTACAAATGAGGAGAGCGTTGAGATGTTGAATGTGTCTTTTCCATCACCGCCAGTACCACACAAATCGATGGGGTTGTAAGCGGATAAATCCACAGGAATACACAATTCTAAGAGGGCATCTCTAAATCCTTTCAACTCTTCGAGGGTGACGGTTCGCATCATGTAAATGGTCAGGAAGGCCGCAATTTGACTTTGATTGTAATCGCCTTTGGAGATGTTGATCAAAATCTGCTTTGCTTCCTCAGCAGAAATCGTTTCGTGGTTAATGAGTCTGTTTAAAACGTGTTTCATTAGTGTCTGTTATGAATTAATCCAGTTTTCTAAGAGTTGTTTTCCGTTGGGTGTGAGTACCGATTCAGGATGAAATTGAACCCCTTTCACATCGTAAGCTCTATGTCTTAAGGACATGATTTGTCCGTTTTCATCTACTGAAGTGGCTTCTAAAACTGCGGGCAAATTTGCATCCACTACCCACGAATGGTAGCGGCCAACTTGAATTGTTTTGTCCATGTTTTTGAATAAATCTTCGTCATCCACACAAACAGTAATGTCGGTATGCACTCCGTGATAAACTTCTTCTAAATTCACAATGTGCCCGCCAAAAACTTCCCCAATTGCTTGTTGTCCCAAACACACGCCCAAAATACTTTTAGTGGGAGCATACCGCTGAATGACCGCTTTTAAAAGGCCTGCTTCTTCTGGGATTCCAGGGCCCGGCGACAGCACAATTTTATCGAAGTGTTGGATGTCTTCCAAATCAAATTTGTCATTCCGAAGTACCGTCACCTCACAGTCGAGGTCTTCGAGGTAATGGACTAAATTAAACGTAAAACTGTCGTAATTATCTATGACTAATATTTTCTTCATTTTCTTAAATAGTTTCGGCGAGTTTAATCGCTTTGGTTAAGGCGCCTAGTTTGTTATACACTTCTTGAAGTTCGTTTTCGGGACTCGATTTGGAAACAATTCCGGCACCGGCCTGCCAATGGAGTTGGTAGTTTTTACTTAAAAAAGTTCGAATCATGATGGCATGGTTATAATTCCCATCAAAATCCATAAATCCAATGGCACCGCCATAAAACGCACGGCTTGTTTTTTCGTAGGCTTCAATAAGTTCCATTGCTTTGTATTTGGGCGCACCACTTAAGGTACCTGCGGGGAAAGTATCGGCTACAATTTGCATTGTTGGGGTGTTTTTTCGCACTTTGCCCATGACTTTACTTACCAAATGAATGACGTGAGAAAAGAATTGGACTTCTCTGTATTTTTTAACTTCTACTTCTGTACAATGACGGCTTAAATCGTTTCGTGCCAGATCGACTAACATGACGTGTTCGCTGTTTTCTTTTTTATCGGCGACGAGTTTTTTGGCCGATTCGGCGTCTTTTAAATCATCGCCAGTCCGTGCAAACGTCCCTGCAATGGGATGAATTTCTGCGTTTTGACCTTTGACGACCAGTTGGGCTTCAGGTGAACTTCCAAAGATTTTAAATTTTCCATAATCAAAATAAAAGAGATAGGGCGAAGGGTTGATACTGCGCAATGCTCTGTACACATTGAAATCATCGCCTTTAAAATCTTGTTGAAATTTTTTCGACAATACCAGTTGGAACACATCGCCACGGGCACAGTGTTTTTTAGCCAAATCAACATTGGACTTAAATTCTTCGTCGGTGAGGTTGGAACTAATGTCTCCTTTTGATTCAAAATCATAAGATGAAAAACTTTGTACGTTAATCAAATGGTGAATGGCATCGATATTGCTTTCGGATTCGTAGCAATGTGCAAAAATATAGGCCTCATTTTTGAAATGATTGATGGCGATGATGTTTTGATACACGGCATAATACATCTCCGGAATTTCAATGGAATCGTCTTTTTTTGAGATGGTGATATCTTCAAAATATTTTACGGCATCGTAAGCGGTAAACCCAAACATCCCATTATTGATAAACTTAAAAGAGGTGTCTTTTTGAGTTTCAAATTGTTTTGTAAATGCATCGATTTCCATGGTCACTTTATCGGCAGGGACAGAAGTGGTTTCGGTGCTTTGATCCGGATAGGTTTTAGTCACCACAGCGCCTTCTACTTTGATGGAAGCAATGGGATTGCAGCAGATATAGGAGAAACTGTTGTCATTGCCGTGGTAGTCGCTACTTTCCAGAAGAATGCTATTCGGAAATTTGTCTCGAATTTTTAGATACACACTCACAGGCGATATGGTATCGGCGAGTATTTTTTTGTAATGTGTTTTTAGCTCAAATGTTTTCATAAAAAAAGGCTTGTCGTGATGACAAGCCTAGATATTTTGTTTTAAACATACAAGGGTGTATCACGAATTTTGTTTTCGAGAGTTCCACCACCAAGTATTATTTAAAGTAAGGTTCATATTTATTTATTAATAATCAAATGTAGCAACGATTTTTATGATTGCAAAATTAATTTAATAGTTTTTTAAAATTTTAAAGAAACCTTTAAATCAAACTCATTATAGATCGCTTTATCCTTTAATCCATCAAAAAAACTAGCAGATCCGTATTTGATTCCATATTTGGTACGGTCTATTTGAAATGTTGTTGTTGCAGTATTATCTGAAACGGCTAAATCAAAATTGATTTTGTTTGTGATTCCTTTGATTGTAAGGTCTCCAACAACAGCGTAGTTTGTTTCGTTTTTGGTAACCGATGTAAATACTAAGGTTGCTTTTTGATGATTTTTAACGCCAAAAAAGTCATCGGCTTTTAAATGGCCGTCTAGTTTATTTTTGTAATCTCCTTCAAGGTCAGTTGTGTTGATAGACGTCATGTCCATTACAAAATTTCCACCTGTCAATTGATCTTCATTGAATTCAAGAACACCTTCTTGAAGCGAAATAGTTCCTTCATGTTGTCCTGTTACTTTGTGTCCAACCCAGTTGATGATACTTTGTTCAGTATCTACTTGTTTAGTTTCTGTGGCAGTAAATGCTGTAAGGAGTAAAACAAATAAAATTGCAGTTGATTTTAAGATTGTATTTTTCATGTCTTTGTTTAAGTTAAAATTGAAATGCAAATTA
>Ga0209712_10001082_pt1 | contig 23395 bp, 12 predicted proteins | sample ArcOceMetagenome_FD_187443 | JGI IMG/M metagenome (GOLD analysis project Ga0209712, IMG submission 187443) | Marine eukaryotic phytoplankton communities from Arctic Ocean - Arctic Ocean - Greenland ARC118M Metagenome (SPAdes) (version 2) | ecosystem: Environmental > Aquatic > Marine > Oceanic...
TTATTTAACGTTTACCAGTAGGAGCTCTCATTTTTTTCTAATTTTCTAGATAAGAAAGAAAATATGAAAGTACTACCCCATTTTTATTGACCGGTTAGACAACGAAGACTTTGAAAATAATGTTCGTCAAAGTCCGAGGTCGTTCCGACAAAAATTGAGGTGTTTAGAGAGAAACGCGATATTCTGTCGCGGTAATGCGAGTGAAAATTTATACGCGTAAATGCGTGCGCATTTCCCGAAATATTGTCTCTTTTATGTGCTAGTACGTGAAGTTAAAGTATTCAAAAAGAAAACATTCACCAACTAAGGTCAGCATATGACATTGTTCCTTACATGTATTAGAATATGTCTATAATTTTATAAGTTGTTTGTGTATTGATTCTTTTGCTTTGTTGCACTCAGAAGAGAGACGACATCATATTTTAATTTTATTTCAATCGGTGAGTGGTCGAAAAAATGCCCATCTTTTGTATTATTGTGTTAACCCAATCCCTATCAGTGTGGAAGTGAAAAATAATTTATTAGTGTGATTGCTATCTTATGCCTTGATTTTTAGTAAGGATTCTCTAGATATAAGCTTCGAGTGAAATGGTATTGCTGCCAATAATTGTGACGTTATCTGTAAGTGCTTCTATTGTTATAAAGGCGACTATCGTTGAAAGAAAACGATATATACGCACGTGCTGTCAATTTCGACGTTATCTCTAGTGCTTGTATTAAACAAATGACGAAGACCATCCTTTTTTTGGCATATAGTAATAATAATATTTTATAATACTTATTATTGTACTATCTAAAAAGCTAAGATTCTTAAGTAATGATTGTGAAAGTGATCTTTTTTTAGCATAAGGAGAAAAGGCTACGTGAATACGTACAGCTGGTTCTCGAAGACAGGAGCCTTTAATTAACTCCTTAACTATCACTTTAGCAATATGCCGTAGTGATGTAAGCAGTTAATGAAAACAAAACATAATCGAAAATATTAATTAATAATGTAAGCATAATATAGTAAATAAAATTATTGACTTAATTTATTAAAGGTAACAAAAACTTTTTATACTCATGTTAGCTAATTATTGTCGTTAGAGTTTGTATTGTTTACAGTAAGTTTCTCATCTTGCTTTTCTTCCTTTTCTAGCAATTGACATCGCTTGATGGAACCTGGATCTTGTGTGACCATGACAGAATCGTTGACAATGGTTTTTAGCTCATTTGCATAAATCACTTTCATTTGTTGTTCCAAGTCTTGGTGTTCATTGCTGTTGATTTTGCTATTAGTGATTGTATTGGTAACAGCTTTCATAGTGTTCATGTAAGCACTCAATTGTCGTTTATTTGTGATATTGTCATTTGCAATCTTTTTCAAATTTTGCCTGTATTCCTCAGTGATTTCCTCTCCTAATAAATTTTTCAATCGATCGTTACGATCAAGTCGCATCGCTGAACTGGTTACCATTTCTTCATTATCTTCAATGAATTGGAGATGTTTTCTTTCTTGACGAATTAAATTACCTGTCAAAATACCCATGGACGTATTTTTTTGGTTTACAAAACTTGGTTTGGTTTTCTTCTTGTTCTTCTTCATGGCCGCTAATTTCATTCGTTTAATGATGGCCTCGTCGTCGCTTGAATCAAAACTACTAGCATCATCATCATCATCATCATATTCGTCGATGACAACATGTTTTCTTTCTTGATGAATTTCCATCGATGTTCTTTTGTGGTTCATAATTGCTATTGCTGATAATTAAAAATAAATACGATGTAAGAATAAATATGAATTAAGTGTATTCTTCCAAAAGTGTTGTTATTCTGTGATATCTTTTTTCATTTCACTCTACGCTATGTACATTATGGTATTGTATTAACTAGAACAGTAATACATTTCGCATTGTCTTCAAAGATATCTATCAAAAACAATTGTTCTTCGATGCAATAAAGAACAATAAACATTTAACATTAAAAAAAATGAGAACATTAAAAACGGAGAACGATTATTTGTGTAACATCGAGAAAAGAATGATTTTTTTGAAAGTTGATGTTATATGTATATATTGTATGTACATACTATGTACATACGTTATTAGTATATTTGTACGTTATTAGTATTAGTACATACAAACCGTGACAAATTTAATTTCTGTTTGTGCGGTGCGTTAATTTATTTTGATTCATCTATCTTTCATTAAATTTCATCAATCAAAAGCGAAAGACAACTACAATAAATTACAATATACATATTGTATATCGAAGTTGATTGTTTTTGTTTTATAAGTTGAAGATGGTATCAAATAAGAAAAAGAAAAAAATTGAACCATTTAAATTGGACGAGACGTTATGTTTTGCAATGATAAACGGGAATAAAGGATTTTTTGAAAGACGCAACGATGGAATTGTTAATGTATATGTCGGTCCAGTTGAGATGATGAATATTGTGTGTCCATGCGGTGTTTTATGTAATAGCAGTTCAGCAATTGAAACTCATTTCAAATGTTGCAATATCTACAAGAAATACGTGGAAAATTATGATGCCGACAAACTACAACAAGATATAATTGAAAGTACGAAAGAAAAACGAGGAAAACGTCATAAAATATCATCGTTAAATTTTGAAGAGTATAAGAAAATGGAGAATGAACCGCAGTTCGGAGTTTACAAGTGGTGGAATTTAGAGAAGATGTACTTAAGGTACCATCATAAGTTTCAATATGTTTGTGTATGTGGTAAATCTGCGTCAACGTATTCGAGTTTGTGTAAGAGTCATCTTGAAAAACCACCGACAGATTGTTTTTTCAATAATAAACCAATGATTTCAGCGTCAAATATAATTTCAACAGAAATCTCGAATCTTCAAAATGAAGTATGTAATTCACGGCAGCATTTGTGTGAATGTTCAGCTATACGACCTATGCTAACATTTTCGAATGTAAATTTAAAATTCTCCAATTGCACTAATAATACTTTGTTGCATTATCCTTTTGGGCAAGACTCTATTTCGATTATCTTTCCATCTTCCTCGACAGATATCTGTGGTAAATTAAATACAATTGAAGAATATTTTGAGAAAAACAAAGACAAAATTATTAAGATACTGCAGAATGAACTTGAAGGATGTAGCATAATCAATAGTTATAGATGGATGATTCGTATTGGGAGCAAATGTTGGACCAAGATTTGCAAGGATTGTAAGATTCCTGTAACAATAAATGATATTTTATTGAAATATGGGAAAAAGAAAAGCTTGCAAGATAACGACAAAATTGATTGTTTCACAGAATTTTATATCATATTAACTTATGACGATGTGACTTGGCAACAAGAGCCGCATATTGATCTTGATTCAGATGATGAGTTGCAATACGGTTTGACAATTTCTAATGAAGTGGAGACTACTATAGTTTACGACACACAATCTATTTCGGACGAGAAGAAAATTAATAGCATGGAGAAGCTGGGAATTTTTTTAAACGAAAATGATCTCTACAATAATGGTTTAAATAAACCTTCAACAAATTTGCTATCAATGATAAAAACGTTACAATCAGTTGAAGGTATCGCGAAGAAGGGAATGTTGTTTAATATTGTTTCACCTCAATTTTATGAAAGCATCCACGATGGGAATCATAATGTGAAAGATTACTTTTGTTACAAAGAAGTTTCCGCAAAAAATGCTCCGGCTGGTACTTTCAGTAGTATGCCAGGAATGTGTATACATGCTGGAGCTCCTACAAAAATAAAAGGAGAAAATTGTTGTCGAATTATTATGTTTTGGACTGGATATAATTCGAAACATAATAAAACTGGATACACTGGAAACATCCAACATACAAAGCTAACATTGATGATAGAAATTGCAATATTACTGTGGCCTAAGGTAACGTCAAAAAAAAATCGGAAAGAAATATTGACTCTTATTGCTTTAAGTATGAGAATGTGTCGTGAAAAATATATTCAATTGTGTCCTCAGAATTTCACAGATGATGAATTACACATTTTAATCAAAGATATCAGTGAAAATATTTCGAATAAAAAAGGTTTGAATAAAGTTTTGAATAAACATGCGACGAAAAATAAAATATAAAATAAAATATCTTTCTAGCCAATTCTTATTTAGAAATTGTGTATTCAAATCGCACTAATTTAGTTTTTTTAGCATTACCGCAATAAGGAAGCAGGACTGAGATTAATCGTGAAACATTTTCAATGACTCGTTAAAACCCAAACCCTATTTTTTTAATCATGATAAAATTGTTATTCAACGGATATCGTTTATTCACGTCTCGAAATAATAATATTAGTGAAGAATTTAACTCGTATATTGTGTAACTTCAACTTCATTAATAATTATAAGTAACTCATGTTTAGATCTATACAAGCAATTATTAAACACAATGAACTTCTATGAAAAATAGAAAAGAACGATTAGTTGTGTGACATTGAATTTACGGAATCTTTACTAATAATCAAGATATAAGATAGAACAATTATTTTTGTAACATCCAGAAGAGAACATTATTTTGGTGTTGTTATATTGATTCACAGAACTCCACTACTGATAATTCAATCGTATTTTCTTACATGTGATTAGTGGATGCAAAATAGAAAAGAACGATTAGTTGTGTGACATTGAAAAAAAAATGATTATATTCATCGAATCAATCTTGGCCAACACAAAAGAAAAACAAGGTATCAACACAATGCTCAACAATAAATTAACAGGAACATCAAGATAGCCCAACATTAAAACAAAAATGGAAGTAGTGAAGAGTGGTAATCATATATTGCCGCGATGGACAAAATCTCCCGATGAGGAAGCTAATTTTGCGGATTGGAAGATCGATGTAAAATGCCGCAATACTCTTATTTCGCGGCGAGACGATAACTCCATAAGGCTTATTACTGAGGAGAACACGGCTGCGTCCACTGTTACTACTACTTCAGTCGCCAAAAATGATGTTTCTTATTCAGTTCATCGCATTTTTTTGGGGTCAAATAGCGACTATTTCAAGAGTATTTTCCGCGTGGATGGGTTTTCTGAGTCGCATCAAAAATGCAGCATAATCGAGTTGCCTTCACCAACCGTTACACTAAAGCATTTCGAAATCCTGTTGAACTATTTCTATACCGGAGAGTTGCATTTAAATTTTTCCAATGCTGTTGCCATTGTCTACTTTGGTGATTATTTTGGAATTATGTCATTGAAAACCCGAGCTCGGAGCTTTATCGGAAATTCGATTGCCGATTGTTCTAAAAGTATTGGCAAAGCAAGTGAGGAATTAGCAACATATTACCAAGACGCGTCAAGCTTAGCCATTGAAGATCTGCAAAAGATTATCGTGCATGAATGCGCCGGTCGACCTAGTACGATGTCAAAGGACTCTGTGCTTTTGAAATTTCCTAATGCATTACAATTTTGGCGTCTCGTATGGTCAGCAAGATCGAACTATCCGAATGAAACACTGCTTACAATTGAAGAGTGGAGTGTTAGTCTTGCTCATTTCATAGAACTCCATTGCGATAATTTTGACAAGAAAATTTTCTGCGAGTTCACCAACATTGATTGTTTGCCGATAATATCAGCGAAAGCTGCCATTACTCTGATGGAACAAGAACAGCGACTGCACCTGGATGAGATTAATGACACTGGTGGTGACGGCAATAAGCTTACTTGTCTCCAACAACGATGCACAGAGGCTTTGTATAATAAAAACACTGGAGAGTGGCAAGTCTCGAATGATCATACACTACTGCATGAGAAATTACGGAAGCTCAAGTCTACTATACGAGAATCTCTATTGCTACGGTCAATGAATCGTAAGAAATCTAAACAAGGAGTAACCATTACGTCTATTGAAGTTTCGGGCGCAAAAGTTTCGGGTGCAGGGAAAGATTCTGTTAACGGGATTTACGCATTCGCAGGCAAGTATGATGGGAAGCCTTTGTTTACCCGACGAGGTACTTTCAATGGAAAGAGTAGTATTTTTGCTATATATTCCTATAAAATAGATCGATTTTTCATATCTGCCATTCCAGAAGATGAAAAGCCAGGATCAATTTCAGATATTGATTTGTATAATGTGGCATCATCTGAACGAGTACTATTACCTCCCGAAAATGGTTGGCAAAAATTTGGAGCGCACGAAAGAGGACCGAGGCTTCGCTATATGGATGATTAAAAAGAAATATATTGTTCATAATGCACGCATGCAATATTACTACGCAAGTACACTACTACTAATAATTTAATCGTATTTTCTTATATAAGTACTAGGATGCACTTAACTCTAAAAAGTACACTACTACTGATAATTCAAGACTTCGCTATGAAAGATTAAAAAGAAATATATGAAAAGAACGATTAGTTGTGTGACATTGAAAAATTAATGTAGTCAACCAATGAATATATCGTTAATACGTACCATATGTACGGGAGAAACGTTCAAATTAAATTAAGGGCCATGTCTCCCCTCCCCCAATGCTTACACAACGCTTTAAAAAAAATTACGAACTATTTTAGTTTTTCTTGTAAAAAATTCAAAAACTTTCTAAATGAGAAAAAAACCGAACTACTTTAGTTTTTCTTGTAAAAAAATTCAAAAACTTTCTAAATGAGAAAAAAACCGAACTACTTTAGTTTTTCTTGTAAAAAAATTCAAAAGCTTTCTAAATGAGAAAAAACTGAAGACTAGAAATGAAAAGTTTTCTAAATGAGAAAAAAACCGAACTACTTTAGTTTTTCTTGTAAAAAAAGAACTTTTCCAGTCAGCGACTTTATGAGAGAACAATAAATAGAATGAAGGCGTCGCCTTGCTCGTGTTGCAGTTTGGTAATGGCTTATAGGCGCAGTTGCCATTTCAAGCCTTGAGCACGGTATGCAACTGTATGCGACTCTAATTGTTCTGCAAGAGGTGCGGCGTATCACCTTTGTCATCACGATTAATGTGGCATATTGTCGTATCACCGTGATTGAAGCAACTCCAATAATAACTGGTCCACAACTGAAGACTAGAAATGAAAAGTTTTCTAAATGAGAAAAAAACCGAACTAAAAGGAGAACTACTTTAGTTTTTCTTGTAAAAAAATTCAAAAGCTTGCTAAATGAGAAAAAAACTGAAGACTAGAAATGAAAAGTTCTGTAAATAATAAAATAAATATGATAACGATGAATTTATGTAAATTAATTTCTGTATTGTGACATGTTTGGACTCTTTTTTTGTCTAAAAATAAGATGGAATAACATGCATTGAGGGTCCATTGAACGAAACGATGTCAAAGGTTTCCTTATAAATATTCCTTTTAGTGTAGGGCATCTTGATAATATAACGTATATCCAATTTCCGGTGTAATCCCAAGTAGAGATAAGGATGTAGTGAACTGTTTTGCCTTGTAGTTTGTGAACTGTTATTGCATCTGCAATATTTACCGGAAATTGTTGAAATTTTATGTTTCTTCTATTACGTGATGTCATGTTCGTTATATTTTCTTCAATAGCCATTGGGAACAAAGCAGTAGCAGTTGAGCCTACCGCTTTTAGGTTAACGATTTTTGGATTATTCTTGTCATGGTTTCCATCTTTCATTTCAACCTGTATTGCTTCGAGATCTTGTGCTTGAACACAATAAACATAATAACCATCAATTATAACTTTCTCCAAACAAGTTTCATCTTTGCCGTCTTTGAAAATAACACCTTTGAACTTGCACATTGCACCATTCGCAATGCAGTTTTCGACATCTATGTTTTTATTGATGCACATGGGTCTGTCCTTGTATAATTTTAGCATTAGATCGTAGTGTTTGGAACGACCATCTTTCACGTGACCATCACCGCAAGATGCATACATTATATCATTTGCTTCTTTATTTTGTTTCGTTGTGTATTCTGTATCTCTTGTATTCGTATGTATCTTGAAATATATTTCAGAAGCTTTAATGCAAATTGTGTGTAGAGGAGGTTCTACATTTGGATCTTTCGAATGGGTTTTTGAAATGCTAAGAGCGAACAATCCATCGTTGATAGCAGCTTTGTCTTTATTACTTTTTACGGCATACACAATGTCGTGTGGTATATCACTTTCTGTAATATGATTTGCTTCACAAACCACTCTGCTATTAATTATCTTCAATTGATCTGCGGAAGCACCTTCTGTTCTAGCGTTCTGTAATAACTCTCCCCATTCCTTGTCTTCGGTAAATCTATGATTTGTTTTCAATTCCAAAAACGTATTTACCCATTTATACCAAAGATCGTTTTCATGATTGAGATATATTGGAAATCCTCCCACGGGTTGCAATTGAGTAAAGTCACCTGCAAAAATAATAGGTATGTCTCCATATTTTTTAAAAGGAGTTTCCTTTAACTCATTGAGTTTGTTATGAATGTTTGCCAGATCTTTTTCCGATGCAAAAGATATTTCATCAACAATGAGCATTACTGCATCTTTCCATTCTTCTATGTGATTAGTGGTAATTTTTTTGTTATTCAAGTGACATGCACTATGCGTAGTTTCTCCAAATATACCAACAGCTGCAGCACCTGTCATTGCACTGACAACAATAGTTCTTTTGTTGAATTCCACCCCTGCGCTTTTACAAAATCTTTTGCAATATGATAATACTGACTGTACAACCTTGCTTTTGCCGGTACCTCCTGCGCCAGACAAAAATGCAATTAGTTGTTCGTTCTTTCCATTCAGTTTCTTCAAAGGATCTACTATTTGCGCTGTTATTATCCTCTTTCCTCGACCAGCACCGTCTCCACTGTTGACAACATTCTCGTAGAGCTTTACTAAAAATGCTGCGACAATTAAAGTAAACGCCTGTTTTTGATCTTCATCTTGTTGAAATGCAAATTCAGCATAGTCTTTTATATTTTGAACATTTCCTGTTGGTAAAACATCCACCACCTCTCCTTCCTCAAGTATTCTTGTTGTTTTACATAGTACTATAGTATACAAACTATATTTATTAGACGGATTCGATGAAGTTTGACAATCTATGTCGTTGTGTTTTCTTTTCTTTCTTGATTTTTGATCCGTTGAGTTTGGTGATGTTATAATAACACTTGAAGTTATGTCTATATTCGGAGTTCTTAACAAACTGTTACCACAATTCAGTGACCCGCAATTTCTTATAATCGAACTCTTGATGTCAAATAATCCATTCTTATTTCTGAAATTTACGAACTTCTTTCCAAAAGTAGATTGTGGATGTTCGATTAAGGTAGAGAGAATTTGATTGTTTTCGTCATCTGCCGTGTATCCCTCGAATCCAGTATTGGGTTTAGCGGGTTTCTTTGTCACTCTCTCCAAACTGTCTTGAGGTCTGCCAGCATTCATACTATTTTTGCAGTCTTGCATGTTTTTTAGCACAGACGCATGGAAGTCCTGAAATGAATCTGGAGGTCGCAATAGAAATTTTCTTAATGTAGAAAGAAATTTACCGTTGGTCTTCAATTGTGTTACGGTTCTGAATGGAATAAATGTTAAACACACCTTTTTGGCATACAACTCCATAGCATAAAGATGAGAATCATCACATGAAGCGAGGTCAGAAGAGTCAATTGAGTGTCCACCGAACAATTTTGTGTCAAGAAAATGCATGAAGTGAATAATAGGTATTTTGAAAGAAATCTTTTTCTTGCACACAGATAAATGATTTCTTGTTGGGTGAGATTCTCTCCACGCAAGCTTTGTTGATGTATTACGTTCGTTTCCCTTTGTTTTTCGAACTGTGTACAATGAGAAAAAATCGTACAAACATACATCTTCCAGCTGTTCAGGACGGTGAATATAATCAGAAACATAAGAATGCATAAAAGGAACACCATCGTTATCAGAATTCATAACGTAATTCTGTATATCATCTGTATCGAAATGTGTCAAATTGACATACGCAAAATCATGAGAAAAATGAAATCTGGATTTATTCCTGAGCAGGTATGAAGCCATAGTTGCCGAACAAACATGGCTGTTAGTTGAGTGAAGTGAGGCTCCAATTAATGCTCTCATACCTGCTAAACCAGCAACGTCTTCATCTTGCTCTTCTTCGTTGTTATTTCGAACTTGAGATTCATTTGAGTCTCGCTCTTCTTCATTGATATTTTGGACCTGAAATTCAATCGAATTAAAAACAAAATTAAACAAAAAAGTGCTTAGAAGTTATTTTATTTTTCAGTTTGTACAATGACGTACAGCATTACTTACACTATTTTCTTTTTCTCTTATCTTTTGAATCATAATTTTTGCTGCTTTAGCAAATACCGATTTATCATCTTTTTGTGTACTTTTAGAAACGTAACATGTTATGTACATCACACTTCCTCCATCGACTCCATTGACACAATTTGTGTTGCATCCAATAACCATACTAGCAATTATGTTATTGATGTTAACATAGCAATCTTCCAATCGTCGTTCAGCTTCGTATACGAAAAGATTTCTATCCACTTTTTGTCCTTTCCAAGTAAACCAAGGTGTTTTCTCTTCTTCAAAAGTTACACTGGTAGAATCAGTTGCTTTTTTTGGTATCTTCATTCTGCATTCCCAATCTTTTGAAAAACATTTTTTTCGGTGGTCTGAACTATGTAAGTTTCTTAAAGTAGTGATTATAAAAAGTGTTTTTTTGTATTCGTCGGAATTCTCGGGAGGAATGAAATGTTCCTTTTGTTGTTTAATGAACTCGTGCATGATATGCATCTCCATCATGACTTGCCTCTTTGTCATTACTTGAGATTTAGACAAAAGTGTCTTACAATCTAATGCAAAATCTTCGTCACTCTCATTTGTAGGTATATAACCCAGTATTTGATCCAAATTTTTCATAATCAAATCTTCACTTGTATATGCTTCACAACAATTTGGACATTTCAGTATACAAGCATGTCCCAAACTTGAAGTTCCTTCGCAACTTCTCAAGTTTCTCAAATCTTGATCACTGCATTTTTCGTGGTTTTTAAGTGAAGAACCGCAAGAACAATCAAGGTTTTCTACCGAATGTAGTTGTGCATTCATGATTTTCGCTGCGTACGTTTGCATAATTTCAGCATATTGATCTCTTTTACTCATGTTTCCCAATCCATCTAGCACCTTGTCCCAGTTTTTCACCCATAACAGGAAATGAGAATGAAGTGTCTTTCTTCCTTGTTCTTCAACGGCATAACACCATCCATTTAGATCACCAAATATACCTGCTTCTGGAATGTTTTCATTTTTTTTTTCATCCCATCCAAGAAATAAATGAATTGTAATCGCCAGTATATTTTCAAAGTCGAAAGAACAAAGTCCAGGATAGTCAGTACGAATATAAGCACTTTGAATTACAAATTCGTTTAAAACTGTGTCGGTGCTTCCTAGAGGAGGAGGATCTTTGCATCCATTTAATCCATGAGACATTATTTTTATTCTGAAATTCATTGAGTCTTCAGGAGTAATAGTGAATAAAACACTTGGTAAACCAAATCTCGAGATCATTGAAAACATTTTTTGTCTTGCAGAGTTCGATGCACTTTCAGAATTTGCCATTGAACCTGCTATAGCTTGAATTTTTTGTAGATACATGTCGGCAGGTGTTGTGCCTTTTTCGTTTCTCAAATATCTCTCAGTAGCTAATTTCAACTTTTCTTCCGTGAGTTCACCAATGTTTGTCCTTTCGTCATCAGATACTTTCAAAAATGATGACGTCACCAATCGTTTTCTTTCACACATATTGTAGAGTATTGTATTGAACTCTGCTCTGTGAAAATTAGGAGAAGATAATGTAGTTAAGTATTGCATATACGGCACACTATATCTTTCTTCTCCTTCATTGTTCAAATTACCAATTCCATATGGAAATTGAAGTGGGAAAGCTTTTAACAAATTGCTACCAATATAATCTCTCAATATTGTTGACGATGATCTTGCTATTACAGTTGCATTTTTCTCACATTCTTCAGATGTCAACATATCGAGAGTGTTTTTCTTGAATTCTGTTATCGTAGTATATCCTCCATTACATGTTGTTGGTTCATTAGGATCTGGGAAAATTGCTGTCACCTCAATAACATCTTCTATATTAGATTTTGATGATTCCGCGATTTCATAACTTTCAATAACTTCCGGAATGGAAATTTCCTTATTTAAATCAATATTCCTAAACTGAATATTACTAGATTTCAACCATCGTAGACCTTCCTTTACAAATTGAACCGACACCTTTGTTTTCTTTTTGGTCAGTGCAAGTTGATTTTTTGTGAACGGACCAGCAAGAATTACAGTAATTTCCGGTATGTAGTTCGTTTTGCTAGTGACACATTCTGCTCTTTCTTCCGATTGGAGATTTTCATGATTAGTATTATCCATTGTTTCATCTTCTGAACTTTCGTTACTCATTGTACTTTCGGATGCATTGTAATCTTCATCACTATCAGTGCTGCTATTATCTGAATCATCGTTATCTTGCACTTTAGTTGAAAAATAATTCATTACCCTATTCGTTTGTTCCACATTATTGGCGTACATTGTATGCCATCCTCTTATTGATTTATGCGAACCAGCAGAATATGCAAATATATGCTTATTGATTCTTGCAGGAGATATCAATGCCAGTTCCACCTCATTCAAACGTGATAATTCAAGAGGTGGAGAACCGATAATCAATCCGTCAGCAATAGCAAAATGTGGTAAACATATTTTTTTAGCATCTTTCCTACCAAGAGCTATCATTGCACTGTGACATTGTTTACAGCATGCAATCTCTTTTACGTTCTTTGTAGATACTCTTCCATATGAACTAGGAGATAATATCATTTTATTTAACCATTTATCACTATCGTCTCGGAACCATTTCTGAGTGTAATAAGCATTCAAACTCCTTTTAACGTATTTATCCAAATGATAAACATCTGGAATGTTATCTTGATGAAATAAAGACTTCATTCGGTCCTGATTAAACTTCTTTATCGGATAAAAACGTTCATGTGTGTATCTAATCAATCGATCACATATAGAACATACTTTTCCATGATGAATTGATACCAAGTTGTCATCGACTCTCGTCAATGCGTTTCGAGCTTCAGAAGATGCTATGTAAGCATTTCGAAGTGTTTCATCACTAATATCAATCATCTTGATATTCATGCAGTGTGAATTACAGTAAGAGAAACATTTTTTTCTTAATTAAATATTTGTTGGTTCTCAAATTTTGCAAGCGCAGTGATAAAAATGTTTTTAAAATAATTCAAGAATTGAAAAATACGATTGAATTATCACATGTTAAATGAAGTCGCAATGAATCAATATATATTTTTCTCTTTTGAATATTTCAAAAATAGGCTTAAATGAAAGTTAACAAATATATTTAATGTTATCGTGAAGAACAAATAATCTTATACAGAAATGAATTATAGTTTGTTGATTATTATATAAACATGCAATAATTGATACGTAATGGCTTATTTAAAAAAAATATTAAAAATAAAGTTGCAATAATTAATCACAAAGAAAAATACGATTGAATTAATAGTAATGGCGTATTGCAAATGTTAATAATATCATAATAACAAAAACTGTTCTTTTCCGGATGTTCTCTTCTAAATGTTACAAACATAAATGTTCTCTTTGTACGTATTAATGTTCTTTTTAATTAAAACAAAACAGATACGATTGCAGATCATAATATCGAACATGCATTTCCATGATGTTTCAATTTAAAATGCAATAGATCTATAATTTCCGTGTTAAATACAAAAGCTTTCACAGCGTTCAACTATTTTGGGATAATAAATCAATGAAACACAGTTCGTGTAACAGATACGATTGAAGATCATAATATCGAACATGCATTTCCATGATGTTTCAATTTAAAATGAGATAAATCTATAATTTCCGTGTTAAATACAAAAGCTTTCACAGCGTTCAACTATTTTGGGATGTTAAACAATGGAACACAGTTCGTGTACAGAATCCAGCAAGGTAACCACTATTTCAACATATCTTCTAAATGTTACAAACATAAATGTTCTCTTTGTACGTATTAATGTTCTTTTTAATTAAAACAAAACAGATACGATTGAAGATCATAATATCAAACATGTATTTCCATGATGTTTCAATTTAAAATGCGATAGATCTATAATTTCCGTGTTAAATACAAAAGCTTTCACAGCGTTCAACTATTTTGGGATGTTAAACAATGAAACACAGTTCGTGTACAGAATCCAGCAAGGTAACCACTATTTCAACATATTGTCTGGAAAGACATTATTTTTTCATAAAATTGCATTAACAAACTATGACGAAAACAAATATCGCTTCCCCTATTACTGCTAAACGCAGTAATACTAATTCTACTAAGCCAAGTAATAATAATGAACACGTGCCACCTGTGTTACTCAAGAAACAAAGAGTTCAAAAGAACCCACATTCTGTTGCACAACCACAGTCCACGAACTCACTTTCTACGAAACCACTTTCTATGAAACCAGTTACTGCTATACATATTGTTCTTCCACCAGAGAAAACGACGCCAATAACTTTTACTGGGTTTAGTAGAGTTCCTGTAGGTTGTGGTACTATATCAAAACAAAGACATTCGGATAATGTTTTTACTGAACTGTGTGCAGGTGGACAGTTTTTAATTGCTTTTGTACAACAAAGCGGTGGAAATGGAGGCTGGACGAAGCCTGTTCTTGATGAGTTGGCGGATCCTTCTTCTAGAAGTATTTTGAAAGAGGGCAATCAATTTGACTGTAGAATCTTAGCACATATTTGGAAACGTGAAAATCGCGAAAACGACGTTAAAATTCCTGTTCTAAAGTACCAAAAAGAGGATAGCAGATACAATCGTATTTGTATTGTTTCAATGCCCGACAAAAAGAAAATAAGCATGTTTAACAACAACAACTTATCTGTTGAAGAGATATTCCGAAATGAAATTGTTAAGATTCTCAAAGCTTGTCCAAACAAAAGCAAGTTTAAGGAAACGGTCTTTAACGATTGGGATCCTACTACACACAGTCTCACTGAAACTCCATTCCGTTCCTTGGATTATCTCGTTACAGATGAATCTGTTGCATCTATTTTATTGACGTACCTTTTTAAAAACAACATCAATCATTCGATGATCTATAAAGAGTTAACAAATATGGGTGCAGAAGAAATGTTTTATTCCAAGAGTAAAGTTCATGGAACTTATTCAAACTATGCAATTAGAGAGTTTGGATTTCCAGATCTCAAAGCTAGTGAGTAATAAATAATTTGGTAAGATATCAAAATTTACTGTGTACCAATGTTTAATATCAATATCACAAATGTGCGTCAATTCTTACAAATTATTTTGTTTTCCATCTCTTGAATTATTAGATAAATTAATCATTGGGTTTCCACCTCCTGAATTATCATGTTTGAATGAGGTAGAACTCGCATTGATATCTCCTGCAAGAATCAACAAGCATATATTTGTATATTCTACTGCTTCATACGAAGCAATAGATAAACAATGATCAACAATGAACGATGACGATGAATAATAAATGATGAATGATAAACAATCCACGATGAATATTGAATGATGAATGACGAATGATGAATGACGAACGATGAAGGACGAACGATGAAGGACGAAGGATAACAGATGAATGATGATGAACGATGAACGATGAACGATGAACGATGAACGATGAACGATGAACGATGAACGATGAACGATGAACGATGAACGATAAACGATGAACGATGAACGATGAACGATGAACGATGAACGATGAACGATGAACGATGAACGATGAACGATGAACGATGAACGATGAACGATGAACGATGAACGATGAACGATGAACGATAAACGATGAACGATGAACGATGAACGATGAACAATGCATGAACAATGCATGAACAATGCATGAACAATGCATGAACAATGAACGAACGATGAACGATGAACAATGAGCGGACGATAAACGATGAACAATGAACGATGAACAATGAACAATGAACGATGAACAATGAATATCGAACGATACACATTAAACGATGAATAATAAACAATACACATTGAACGATAAGCAATGAATAAAAAGCAATGAATGAAAAACAATCAATGATAAATATATAATGATGAATGAATACAAAACAATGAATGATAAACAATAAACGAAAAACAATGAGTGATAATTATTATTAATGAAATATATATTACATGTACAATTACGCCTAATTGTGATAGAAATTAAATTAATTAAGTAATGTATTTATTTAGTCGTATTCTTTTTACTATAAACAATGACTCGATCGCGGGAATGAATCGAATCGATCGATCGCGGGAATGAATCAATGATATCGCGGGAATGAATGATTGATTCATCTGCCATCGCGCGAATTGTTTTTGCGCGTAAGTACAGTCCGTCCATTTACTATTTATACACATTGAACAATATCCAATCTACACACATGATTGATATGAAATGAAATTTCACCTAGCTTTTTCAAATTTGCTACAAATTGAATAGTAACTTGTTCTTTGTTCTCTCCCCTTTTCAACACTTTTGCCATCCTATACATCCATTTATTAGGGTGATTAACAGCATTCGGGTCAATGTAATTTATGAATTTCATATTGCGTAATTGTCTCCTGGTATAAATTATATCTCCAATCGACACATCATTATATTTCCGTTTTTGAAATGCTTTTTCAATGTTACAGTGCCTGGTTACATCCTTGTTTGACGATGCAAAAAAGGACCACACATTACCGGATTCTGTGCACGAACAGTGTTTCATTTTTCTACCATTCCAAGATATAACGACTCTATCCGAACATTGAATGGCAATATTATATGTGGGAAATAGAAACCATGTGCAGCTGTCTTCTTTTTTAGATGGGTAGAAAACTGCAAAGGACCTTGAATTGTCATTGACATCACAATGAATAGAGTTCGTCAAATTGTGTGAGATTGCGTAGCTGGGATGAACACAAACATTTGTAGAATTATTAGAAGATGGAAAAACCAATACATTACTTTCGTTCTTTAAAACTTGCAAATCCTTTTGTAAAACATCATTACAGCACGTTTTAGACAGCATATCATTAAAATCAAGAGAAGCATCACGCAAAAACACTGTGCTTCTACCGGCGGTTGCGTTGTTGTTATTTTTACTAGGCACGTAAAGCATTTTTGCAGATGAGGTTGTATCTACTCTCATTCCTGCGGCGACCATGACGCCGCTCTCACCATCGAAATTCCTTGTTGGTGCGTGATTAGCCATAAAATGTGTAACAGACTTAATTATAGATGCCGGAATTTCATGTCGTAAGAATTCCACCTGAATAGTACCGTCCGGCGTTGTGATTTCAGACGCATATCCCCTTCTTGCTTTGACATCTGTGGGTTTTCTAATAACAATGTTCCAACCCTTGTTTTTTAATTTGCTTCGACCGGGCATTTGCTTTGTTGCGTAAACCAGACCATTACGCTGACCTCTTTTACCTAGCATTGACTGATCATTCATCAACGCAACACACTGATTTTTATCCGATAAATAAACACCTTTATACTGTTGTGGAATTTTTTTATATTCAAGCGGAACCGGTTGTAACACCTTAATCTTTTTCACAAATTGCTTTGTCAATAATTTAGCAAAACAAAACAATGTACTTTTAGTATGAATTCTATAAAATTATAAAATCACGAAACTCCATCAAAGAATCTATCCCAGCCAGTTTAACCCAGCTAAGAGAATATCAATTATTGTCATTATTGTAGACACCAAATAAACGAAACAAACTGTGTATCATTATCGGACATCTACAAACATATAATGATATTCTCGGAATTTAATTGCATTCAATGTTAACGAAAATGCAAAGCTCGCTAGTAACACCAATGATGTACGAAAACGTCTTTCCGTACATCTCCAATGTAATTAGGTCTCTACAAATCTCAAAACAACAATTCACTCTTACTAGACAACTAATGCTGACTAATGCTGACAATCGAACAACCTGTAAAAATGGAAATAACATACCTGTTTTGGTCTAGGAGCCATACTCAATTTACAATATCTTCTTTTTATTATTTCGAATATTGTTGTGGGGAAACGATTATTGTTGTTCAAGTAATAAGCGAACGTATTTTGTATGTTGGTTATTTGTATGTTAATCATTGGTGTTGAATACAGTACGGTATATCATTTTTTAATTAAAATAATTAAAATTTAATAACAATCATAAATGATTGGCTCATAGCTTCATATCATATTTTGGAACATTGAGCATAATTATCCATTCCATGAATCTCATTTCTATTCAATTGGATTAGATGAAGAAATTATTTTTCACCGCATTAAGGGCGAGTACTTTACATACTATAAATACCTAAAATACATACGTATGTGTATCGTTCTTCGTACTCTTATATGAAGTTTCTAAACTAGAAAAACATGAATTATTTACATAACTTTAACCATAAACAAATTAATATAGTCAAACACATATTATTATTATAGTAGATATAAATAATATCCTAATAACGTATGTACATAATATAACACATTTTATTTTCTCTTGTATTCAATACGTTGGAGTTGGAGTTTAATTTAATTTTTAATAAATAACCACGATTTTCATTCTTGCATAATTGAAGTAATTGATCGTGCGAAATTTGTTTTTGTACCTTGTGATAAATAAAGCGCACAATTTTTCAATTCAAAAAAGAAAAAAACACGACAACGTTAATAAGCCGTTACCAAATGAAATATTATGACACGCTTTCTTCTAAATGAATATAATTCACAATACGACTAAAAATAGGATATTACAACGTGTTCAGTCTTTTAGCTTGAGCATAATAATACATTAACATTTTTTGATACCGCTTTTACTTCCGTTAGTTGTGTAAGAGTATCCACGCCACTCGAAAACTAAATGTTATTGCTGGGACCAATATTCTGTTCAATTTATAATTATATTTACAACACAGACTGAAGAAAGAAACACGATACAATAAGAGTACAACACAAAATACAGCATGCAATAGAGCCACGATGCAACAAGAGTGGAACACGAAATGTAGCATGCAATGCAAAAACACAACACACTTACAATGTGAAATGTTTTAAACAAGTTATTGCTTGTTCCCATAAAACAATTTTCCTTCCAAACAAAAACACAATCAATCAATCTTCCATTTAAAATCAAGATGGTGAAGCGAAAAGCAGAGAACCGCGTCAAACAACTCATGAAAAAAAGGGCGAAGCAAAATTTACAGCACCAAGAAACCATCAAAAATAGTTTCGAGTGGAATAAATCGAAACCAATTTTCAATTACCTTCTCAAATACGGTGGGCTTTCATTCGGCATGCTCGCTACTCTCGTTCAACTGAACCCAAGGACCCACGCATTTCATTATTCAATGAAAGAGTTGCAAGACGAAGGGTTTGTGGTGGCGGAAAAGGACAACCGTAAGGTAAAGATCTTCCGTCTTGCAAATAAAGCCTTTTTGAATCCCGAAAATGATCGTCCCAAAGAAGATGATATTAATACCAAGGAACTCAACGAAGAGCTTGCCACAGGCTCTAAAGTTGTTGAGAACAGAAAACATAAAAAGAAGAGCGAGACCAAAATCAATGTCGAAAACGAATTTGAGAAATACGATATCGCAGCTGACAAATACCAAGACAACAATGAAGACGATGACGACAACGAAAGCGATAATAAGATTCAAGCTGCGTTTACTGCAGCTGAAGAAATCTTTCAGCAAACAGCAGGTATTGCTCAAGAAGCTACGACCACCGCAGTTGCTGAAATCTATGAAAAAGTCTTTACTTCCGTCAATTCTGCCATCAGTCGCGCAGCTGCCATTAATGTGAATAACGATAAAATCAAAAAAGTTGTGGCGCTCCTAGTTATTGCCTCCTGTGCCACTGCTACTACTGCGGCCATTACTGATGTTAATGCTTCTGCTGCTAAGAAAGCTTCCGATGCTGTTAAAGCAGCTGATCAAGCTGTAGAGACCTTCTATGTGTAATCACAAAAATACCTATTCACCAATCGCAATCGTTTATATTCATGATATACATGATAATTCAAATTCCAGAAATCAATTTGCAGTTTACTAGTTTATACTATTTATATCTAACAAACTAACTAACTAAATTACAATTATTTAACCATATACATATTATTGTCCAATTTTTTATTTCAACAAAAGCATAGTCTTTCCAACTAAAATTGAGATATTTAAAGAGAAACACAATGTTCTGAGTGTAATTATAATTTACTGTGTATGGGCAGGAGTGCTCCTAAACTGCGTTCAATGCTAAAAAAGATATAGTATGTGTGGGGTTGCCCCTGTTCTGTATTGATTTAGCAGTAGACTAACGTAGTAACTGTAATATAGTAAGTACGGTTTGAAGTTACGGGAATGACTCGATCGCGGGAATGAATCGAATCGATCGATCGCGGGAATGAATAAATGATATCGCGGGAATGAATGATTGATTCATCTGCCATCGCGCGAATTGTTTTTGCGCGTAAGTACAGTCCGTTCGTCGTTGGACAAAACTAAAACTGACACAATTTGGCCGCTCTCTAGAGACCTCAATTTTTGTCGAATCGACTTGGGACTTGAACGTACTCTATTTCCGAATACTAACTTAACCGAACGGTCAATAAAAACAGGGGGTAATTTTCGCTTTTTTGGGCCCCTCTCAGAGAAGCTACCCACGGTTCCAATTCAATCCCGTAAAAATTCGAATCACGTTCACACGCGCGTCACCTGTAAACTAAACAGTCGACCCCCAGAGCCGCGCAAAGGTTGTAATTGCATATTTTAAATTATTCTTTCCTAAATGTTACATTGTTCTCTTCTCTTTTTGATATCACATGAATCTAGGCATATAACACTTTACTTCAACTAATTGTTATTTTTTTATTTTTTATGTCACATCAATTTAGGCATATATAACTTTACTTTAATTAATTAGGTGTATTATTAATGAATTTATGATAACGCAGACAAACAATTGCAAATAATATCAATAAAAATCTTTCACTTTGACAAATTGCTTCACGACCAATTCTCATACTTCAAGCAATAAGAGTCAATATAGCAATGAATTTTATGTGTGACGAAACGGATGATTTGAATGATGAACTAGATAGCATCTACCGATATAACTTTGCTGGATTTCCAAGACCTCTGACATCTCCTGTTGAAGACTCACATTCTGACAATGACTTCGATGATTTCAAAGATAGCATCTACCAATACAACTCTGCTGGATTTCCAAGACCTCTGACATCTCCTGTTGAAGACTCACATTCTGACGACGACTTCGATGATTTCAATATCATCTACAACTTTGCTGGGTTTCCGAGACCTTCGCCACCCCATGTTAATGACATGCATTTTAACGACGACTTCGATAAAATCCCTATGAATCTACCTATATCACTTAAACCATATACTAACACTATCATTCGAAACAAAGTATATTTTTACGAAGATTCAACTAAAGATAACCCAATCATTATAGATAATGACGATCAAGACTTTCACAATGATGATGTCAATGTTTTGAAACCACATGCCTCTTATGAAGAAGCCTATGAGGTTATTGAGCGTCAGCAACTGCGTAAGAAAATTGAAAAACGTGAAGAAACCAAAACAAAAATCGCCGCGACTACTATTACAACTACTACTACTTCCTGGACCAATGACTCATTGTTTGAGTTTTTTGTCATTGTTCTCGTAACCACCAAGGTAATTTTGTCGTCGTCGTCATCGTTATCTTCCACGTTAATGAATTCAATAGTGTCTCTATTACTTTTATTAATATTATTTTCGATTCTTCGTTTTCTCCAAAAAGAAAATACTAACTAAAAATAAATACGTTTAATAAATAATTCATATTAATTTTATTCTTTTATAAACTTTATTTGTGTACAATGTAATGCTTAGTAAATGCAATGCATATAATGTAACGTCTTCTTTTTCGAATCGACATCAATTTAATTCTTAGGAATGAGGAATCATTCAACTCGGTCCGTTTCTTTCATTTTGGCTTTCATGTTCTTCAATTTCATCAAGGCACCACATTCCTTCATTGTACATACTTGTTGTTTATCAACTATTAAATTCGAAAAATAACCATAACCATTGATATGATTTTGACGGTAAAATACTGCGTTCATAACATTCGAGTTTAATTCAAGATCATGTGCAACGATAATATCAGCCTTCTTGCAATATTTCTCGATCAAGAATAAATTTGAATTTTCTTTTCCTTCATTATCAGAAAGCTGTATCAAAAACAATCCCTGAGATATATTTCTCCACTTTTCTACTTCGACAAAAACAAAACCGAATTGAATCGAATCTACACCTATATTTTTTGTGCTGAACACAAAAGCTGTTCTAACATTCAAAGCAACGTTGTTCGCGTCATCGTTGGAAGACTTATTGGCGTTCTTTTTGCGGCTTTTCTTTCCCATTCTGTTCTTTTTTAAATTTAATTAAAAATGTGATATAAATTGATTATTATGAATTCGATGTAACTTACGTACATTGTACTTATCTAAGTGTAAACTACTAAAATAATGATGTTTTTCAGCTAGAATGATGTTTTAAGCTATCATCAACTTTTCAATTATCAACCAAATGATGTTCTTTCTATCATAAATCTAAAACTCCAAACCGAATTCTCAAAGTTCAAAACCAAAAAATGATGTTCTTTCTATCATAAATCTGAAGAATTGTTATACATTTATAATTAATATATCTTATATAACTAAAAATATGTTACTTATAATTTTTTAATTCAAGTCAAACCCTGATATAACAAATTTAATGAGCTATTACTTTCAAGCGAGTTGGAACGGTATTGATTTAGCGCGTTCAGACCGTAGCGTGCGAGCGGGTGGAGGACGCACAATTGATTTAGAAGTACGGTAGACTACTGTAAAAATTAATATTTTTACTGTGCGATTTAAAATATTATACTGTAGCAGTGGACTACAGTACTACTGATCGTTCGACCCTGCGTTCGCCACGTCACAAATAAAACGTTTTTTTCTTTTCAAACAACGGATATATTAAAAACAATAATTAATATGTAAATGACATGCTCCAACTTAGCCGTTTAAAAAAGCTTTGCTTTGTCTGCTGTCTAAATAAAAAAATAAGAAGAAAAAACTCTCATCCCCCTCTCTGGTTTCTGGCCTTTCAATCACGACCAAACCCAAATACAAGACTTAAACTACTTTGTACACTTTTTATTTCACGCCAACCAAACTTTAGGTACGTCGTTTTTCCGTATCCATTCAAAATTTGAGCAGGTTACCAAGGCGTATCCGTTCAAAATTCTAGTGCCCGGACCCGCACATGTTGCAAATACAGTGCACTTGGTGGAAGATAGCAT
>Ga0209712_10001083_pt1 | contig 23389 bp, 31 predicted proteins | sample ArcOceMetagenome_FD_187443 | JGI IMG/M metagenome (GOLD analysis project Ga0209712, IMG submission 187443) | Marine eukaryotic phytoplankton communities from Arctic Ocean - Arctic Ocean - Greenland ARC118M Metagenome (SPAdes) (version 2) | ecosystem: Environmental > Aquatic > Marine > Oceanic...
AAGATTAAGGATTGGAAAACCGATTAATAAAAAAGAAAATATTGATACGATAGTATAAAAAACGATCATAGTTCCATTACTCTCACTTGATAAAAATAAACCACTCGTATTCATACCAAAAAAACCTACAATTAAATTTAGAGGTAGGAAAATTCCAGATATTAAAGATAACATATAGATATTTTTATTAAGAGCATCATTTTTTATCGAGTTTAAGTAAGTAAAACTAGTATCAAGTTTATCAAGCAGTGAAATAGTAGTTCTTAATTCTACTTCAGAGTCATTTATTATTTCATTGAAGCTAAACTCTAGGCCTACAAACAAGTCTTTTTCTTTTTTATAGTATCCATTTAAAACGATATTAAATCTTTCACTTACTCTACGAATTTTTAACAAATCTTTTTTCAAGCTAAATATTTCTGAATTTAAGCTTCTTAAACTGTTTTGAGCAAAAAGTTTATCTTCAATTAGATCTACAGAATCAGAATAGTGTTTAATCATTTGAATTAAATATTCTAAATCATTTAATATTCTATTATAGAAATCTTTTGGGGAAGAACAATTTTCAATAGCTTCATGGCTCTTATAGAAATAGGTTTTATTATGATGGATATAAAAAGAAGTAAAATACTCAAGACCTGATGGTGTAAGTTTTAATAAACGCAATGTTAATATAGAGTAGCCCTCGCCTATGATATACATTGAAGGTGATTTACTATTTTGAAGGTCATCTAAGTGGTCTTCACTAATAAATTTCAAACTCTCTAAGTTAAGCATATAAATTTCCTGATAAATTATTTAATCGAATTCATTTTGCACTTCTAGTGCCTTTTTGACTTTAGCCGAATCCCTGAATACAGCAACATGAAACATTGCATCTCCTTGATTAACTAAAGGCAGTAATGTGGCGCCAATAAGTATTCCATCTTCATCGGCCACAACGTTAAAAGGTTCATTACCAAAAGGATCTGAAATAATGGCAAGTACATCTCCTTCATATATTCTGGCCCCTATTTTTTTCTGAGCTGAAAAGATTCCACTTTGAGGTGCTCTAAACCAGTTACTAGATCTAGCAATAAAGACTTTTGGTTTTACACTTTTAGGTTTAACTTCTTGAATCATCTCGATGTTTTTCATTACACTGACACAGCCTCTAAGACCTTTTTTGATAATATTGTCTTCAAACCTTAAGGCTTCACCACCTTCAAATAAAAGCATTGAAACTTTCTTTCTTCTAGCTGCTTCACGTAGTGATCCATCTCTAAGGTTAGAGTTGATTACAACAGGAGCTCCAAAACCCTCAGCCAGCTCTCTCGTTTTCACATCATCTAAACATGCTCTAATTTGAGGTAAATTCGTTCTATGAATTGCTCCAGTATGTAAATCAATTCCGTGAGTACATTTAGAAACAATTTCCTTCATAAAAATATAAGCTAAGCGACTTGCAAGGGATCCATTTTTTGAACCTGGAAAAGACCTATTTAAATCCCTTCTATCAGGAAGATAGCGGGACTGGTTATGAAAGCCAAAAACATTAACTATTGGAACTAAAATCAATGTCCCTTTTAATTTTTTCAAGAATTTTTTCTTAGAAAGTTTTCTGATAATTTCAATACCATTTAATTCATCACCATGAATCGCAGCACTAATAAATAGGACTGGTCCTTTTTCTTTACCACGAATCACTTCAACAGGAATTGTTAACTTGGTATAATCATAAAGAGCAGCATAGTCGAGTTGAATTTTAACTCGCTCTCCTCTTTTAATTTTAACACCACCTATAGTTAAAATATCGGTATCTTTCTTTATCGTTTTTTGTTTCATTAAGAGTCTTCTTTCATTTTATCCATGTCTTCGTCTTCCAATATTTGAGTCTTGGGATTTCTACGTTTCCTAGTCTTCTTTGGAATAAGATCTTTCATAGATTCTGTTTTACCAAAACATAAGATTCTATCATCAGCTTCTAAAACCTTATCTTCTTTTGGATTTGGAAACACCTTTCCATCTCTATGGAGCGAAAGTGCATTAATATCTTTTTCTCTAAGACCAGAATCTTTAATTGTCTTACCCACATACTCTGATCCTGCTGGTATTAAAATTTCATTAACTCCATATCCCTTACTTACTGATATCTTTTCCTTGAAATCAATTTCAGGGTAATCAACTTTTGCAGCAATAAACTCAATTATTGCTCCAGCAATATCAAGATGAGTACATCCTTCAATACCCTCCAGGCCTGGAGAAGAATTGATCTCCATTATTTGTGGGCCATCTTTTCCCTCTAACATATCAACTCCAGCAATTCCAAGTCCCATTAGCTTTGCTGCACGAATCGCTGTTTCTTTATATTGATCATCAAGCTCAACCATCTCTGTTCGGCCTCCACGGTGAACATTACTTCTAAATTCTTGGCCTTGAGCGACTCTTCTCATGGCCGCAACAACTTGATCACCGATCACAATTGCTCTAACGTCTTTACCTTTACTTTCAGCAACGAACTTTTGGATCAAGACGTTTTGTTTCTGACTCTGTAGTAATTCAATAATAGATGTTGCCATCTCAAGGGTATGAGCTAGAAGAACACCAATACCTTGAGTACCTTCTAAAAGTTTGATAACAACCGGAGCACCTCCCACTCTTTCAATAGCAGGAAGTACATCTTTTTTAGATTTTACAAAAGTTGTAGGTGGTATTCCTATTTTATGTTTACTTAATATCTGAAAGCTTCTTAGCTTATCTCTTGAATTTAAAATCCCATCTGCTGTATTTGGGCTATAAACATCCATTTGTTGAAATTGCCTAACAACTGCAGTACCAAAGTATGTTAATGAAACACCGATTCTCGGCAAGATAGCATCGTAATGAGCTAAATGCTTTTGGCGATAATAAAGATCTGGCGCTTCCTCTTCTAAATCCAAAGCAAATTTTTCAGTATTTAAAATTTTCACTTCATGCCCTCTGGCCTTTGCTGCCTCAACTAATCTTTTGCTGGTGTAATTATTAGGCTCTTTTGATAGTATTGCTAATTTCATAATTGATCCTTATTCTTCATTCCAAAGAATGAGTTCCCTGTATCTATTAAAAATTTTTTTCGAACACTCTCACGTCCAAGAAGCATTCTAAAACCCATCTCGTCTCTATTTGTAAGGGTCATTTCGACTTCCCACTTCTCACCCATAAGCACTACTGAAGTTAGAATAACAGGCCTTAACTCTGTATGCCCGTTTGAGCTCTTTACTTTTCTAAACTCTAACACTTTAGCTCTACATTCTATTTCATTTTTATTAGACTTTTGTTCTGGATTAACAGAAAACTTTACATATTCATTACTTCCACGTTTATATATTTCAACATTAAATGCATGAAGTGAGGATGTCCTTGCACCAGAATCAACCTTAGCTTTAATCTTTTTAACACCAAGATCAGGAAGTCCTATCTCTTCTCTCCAACCAATAATTTTAAAATCTTTCTTTTTCATATTTATCTCGTTAATAATATTAATATACTTCTATATTTAATTGTACAGTATTTTTTGATTACAGTTTATCTTTTAACAGCTTAAATCCAAGTCCTCTATCGTTCTTTTTCAATACTGCCCAGACTGAAGTCTGTAACTCTTCTAATTCTCCAAGAACAATAATATCTTTATTCAAACATAATCTATTTTTTGCTACTTCAGGAACAATCGTAAAAGCGACACCTTTTTCTGTTATTAATTGAAACAAGTCTATATCTTCGGCATGTCCAGCAATTTTAGGTGTTAGATTATTTTGACTGAAGAAAAGCTCAATTTCATATTTCAGCTTTGTTTCCCCAGTATAATTGAAAAAGGGAATTTCATTCAAACAATCTGGAAAGTTACTCTTATGTTTCTTATATTTTTTATGTGCAACGACAAAAGTTCTATTTAAACCAACTCTATAAGTATCTACAGAACCTGGAAGAGTGTCTTTATTATCAGTAAAGATCATGTCCACATTTCCTTCTTCAAGTTGAGCTAAAAGTAACAGTCTGTTATCTTGTTGGATATTTACAGTTAAAGACTCTTGTTCAAAAAGAGGTGTAATAAGATCATATAAGAAGTATTGAGACATAAAGGGAGTCATACCTATATCAAAACTTGTTTTAGGAAGTTTAATAGAATGTCTTAAACGCCTAGTTAACTCCGTTGATTTGGCAAAAATAGTTTCCGCGTACTCAAGGGCGAGCTCTCCTTCTTTTGTTAAGTTTAACTGCCTGTGTTCTCTTTCAAAGAGCTTACAATCGAAGTATTCTTCAAGTAGTTTTAGCTGATCACTAATCGTGGGTTGAGAAACAAAAAGTTTAAGGGCAGCATTCTTGATGGATCCTTCCATAGCAACAATATAAAAGTAGTAGAAATGACTAAAATTGAGCCTATTCATCAATATCCTTCAATTAGTTTTAAACTAACTATAATCATTAATAAAACGATTTTACCTAATCTAGTTTATCACCGATAATTCAACAAGTTAAATAATTGTTTATTTAAGGGTGGCAATTATGAGTATAGAAAATTTATCAGGCTGGATTGGCGCACTATTAGTTTTGATTGCTTACTATATGGTGACCTCTGGAAAAGCCAAAGCTGATTCAACTGGATTTCAGCTTATTAATATTATTGGTGCAAGTTTTCTTATTTACTATACTTATTGCTTTAAGGCCTATGCCTCAATGTCGGTAAATATTATTTGGGTACTTATTGGTATTACTTCATTTAAGAAGTTTATTAAATTAAAGGGTTTTAGAATGGAAAGTATGATTAATGTTCTACGCGAGGGAGCTTCTATGAAATTAAAAACAAAGCTTGTTTTTACAATTATTAGTGCGGTTTTAATTATGTCTATTTCGAGCCACTCATTCGCTCAAGATATGGAAAGTAATGATTCAGATATAATATCTATCGCAGCAAAATCAAATAAAAATAACATCTCTGCTGAGATATCTGATACCGAAGAAGATATGAATCGTGAAATTGAAGAAGAAGAAACTTATAGTGAAGATGGAAGCGAAGACGCAGAGGTCTCTGTAGACGAATCCGAATAGTGATTATAGTCGTTCTCCCAGAATTCTATTAAAAGAAGAAGAAGAGGTTTGTAGCGTCTTCTTCTTTTTTTATAACTTGAGTCTATAGGCTAAATTATACGCACCTTGAATAACCCCTACAATACCCTGTCCAGGAAAAGTAGTATCTCCGATTACATATAGATTTTTTATAGATGTTTTACTTTTTGGTAAGTGAAATAATGGGAATGTCTCTTGAGGTATACCGCCAACAGATCCTTTTTCTCTGGAAGTAAACTTCTCAAACGTATAAGGAGTTCCAATGCCAGTAGTATCAACCTGTAATGGATCAAAATGATCTAGGATTAACTTTTTAAATAACTCTTCGTAGTTCTCTTTTGGTAAGACTTTCTTTTTTAAATTGATATGAGTTGATATAGTTAAAGTTTGAAATCCATCAGTATTTCTTTTCTCATCATCGTCCATTGAGAATGAAAAGAAGTAGCTACTATTTTCAAAATGAACTTGATGATAAACCGTTTTAAGAGATTCTTTTAACTTTACCCTAAAATAGCCTGTTATAGCTCCCCACTTGGGCTCATGCTTTATAACAACTTTTGATAAAGCTTTACTTAAAGTCTTGTCTAAAATCTTTTTTGTATTCCATATAGGAATTGAACTTATTAAGTGCTTGCACCTATATTCATCATCTTTAACCTTTAAATAAAAGAAACCGTCTCTTTTTTCAATATTACTTACAGGAGAATTTGTTTTAATAATTCCTCCATTATTTTTAGCGCTGATACTCATCTGTTTTGTAAACTCACCTATTCCACCATAACAGTACCAAGTATCATTTAAATAGCTTAAGGCCATCGTTGATACCATCTGGTTTGTGGCCTTAGATGTATTCTGTGCTGCTATTAAAAGAAGCTGGTCTATAAGTTTTAAATACTCACTGTTAACATCCGTATAGGCCGTCGCTTTTCCAAAAACTGTTTTTATTAAGAGAAGAGAATCGAGATTTAGATTCTTTAGAATTCCAGCTATGTCAGAAAATGATGAAATTGGAAAATATCTTGATAAGGAGACTGAGTTCCAAGAGACTTCATTAATCTTTTCTATTTCGTTCCAAGTTTTTACAATGTATTGTTCAAAGTCAGGATAAAATTTTACCAGCTCTTTAATCCAATCTTCAAGATTTGCATGTCTATATATTTTATTGTTGTTAAGATGTATACAAAGACCTGGGTCAATATGTTTAAGATTAACGTCAACGTTAAATTCATCAATAAATTTTTTAAGGGGTCCGTTATATTTCATTCCAGATAAGGTAGTGGCACCAACGTCAAATAGCATTTTTTTTCTACGAAAGTAACTACCGCACCCTCCAACTAAAGAATGACCTTCAAGACATACAACTTCTTTCTTAGCTTTTGCGAGCATATTTGTTATTGCAAGACCTGATGCTCCGGCTCCAATAACAATATAATCAGAATAAATAGTCATCAGAAATATTTACAAGATTAAAGAGAAGTTTAGCTTTCACCGTAGTATCTTGAAATACTTTCGCTTTAAATTTATAGAGATTACTCTCGTTACTAATTAATTCAATTTTGGCCGTAATTGGCCTATCAGGTTTAACGATAGATAAATACTTAGCAAACTCTACTTTATTGAGAACTCCAATGGCGTGGCCTTTAGTTTTCTCACTATCATAACCTTCAACAGGGCAATGATACTTTGTGAGTAGTATGCCAGCTGATTGAGTACAAAACTCTTGAAGCATGGCACCAGGCACAACTGGAGCTCCAGGGAAATGCCCTTGAAGAAAGAATTCATTACCTGTAAATGATTTTAATGTCTCAATAGAACTTTTTGAGTGTTCAAGAACCTCGCTTACTAGTAAATAAGGGGGTCTATGGTGTAATAATCTGCTAATTTCAGTTTCATTCATAAGGAATTAACGCACGTTTTCTAAAAGAAGGAAAGTAACAAATATAGAACAATTCATAATATTTATAATTTCATCAACGGATATTAGTTTTGTAGTGATTCATTAAGGATTCCAGATCAACAATCTTATTCTTTTCTTTTAAACAGATACTAAAGATCTCTTTGAACCCTTTCACTTTAACAAAATGAAGTGTTCCCCCACGTTCATTGCAGAGTGAAAAAAGTGGATTTTTATTAGATTGGAACTTTAGTGGTTTTTTTGGTTTTGGAAAGCATTTCTGGATATTATCACATTGATGTGTATAAATGTTAATATAATTAATAGATAATTCATTTAATAAAATCCAGCTGCTTGGACATTTTGTAGAGAGTCTCTTCACTAATCCAGAAAGCTCCCTCTTCTTTATTACATTCAATAACAGTTTTAGTACTGTATGGAGCATAGGTTTTACCCCAGCTATTTCTAACTTTATACTGACATTTTCCATCCATTTTTTTCCAACAATACTACTGGCATGCATACCACTACCATGAGTAAGGATATGACCAGAATCATAACTTACGCCAATAGGTTTTCCCCTATATAGGCAATCTTTTTCTGTACCCCAGGTTTAGAATTATTAACTCTAATTGTTCTTTGGGTCATTTTTTCTAAATGATTGTCATAAAAAGAAAAAGTATATTCCAACATTCACAATCAAACTCTTTTGATTTTCTTTTAAATTTAAAAGGAGGGCTAACGACAGACTCAAAACCATCAAAGAAGCTAAGCTTAAAACTTCTTTGTTCTCTAAAACGTTCTTTTTCAAGATCAGATTTTTGATTTCTTTAAATCTTTCTTATAATCTAGATTTTGAGAGAATAGTGAACTTGTAAACTCATTATTTTTAAAGTCATCATACTCGTCAGCATCTTGGTAAAAAGCGTTCATACTTAAAATAAATAGAATTAGAGCTATTCTCATTAATCTGTATCGTTAAGAGTAGCTTAAAAACTGATAAACGCCCAACATAATTACGGCATGTTAGCATGAGTTAAAAAAACATGATGTAGATTATTCTTATTGCTTTATCTCAATGTTAATTTTAACAGGTGAATATTGACTCATCTTTTGCTTTATGAAACGTTATAAAGATACAAACACCTCGGAGGTTCTATGAAATTTTTAATATTATCATTACTAATATCTTTTTCAGCGTTTGCTACAACAACAGCAGATGTTCAATGCTCAATTAATCAACCTATTGTTTTTGATTCAACTTGGAATAATAGAGTTATGTTTAGACAAGCAGATGTAAATATCTGGAACCTTACAAGTGAAGGTGAAGTTTCTTCTATAGAAATGATTGAACGTTTTGGAGCTGGTTTTGAAGTATTTTATAGAGTATGGAATCAAGGTAACAGATGTTCATTTGATAACGTATGTGTTTCAACTGACTTCTCTAGCTTCAGAGGATTAACGTTTTCTTTTCCTAAAGAAGTATTTGTAAATCAAAATCATAATTTTACGATGAGTGTAAGCGTTAACACGACTAACAGAAGTGTTTTTGCTAATTGTAGATCAAACTTAAGATAAAAAGATAACAAGGGCTTTTTGAAAAATCTATTATTACTATTATTATTTTTTTCAACTAGCTCTTTTGCTAAAGAAACTCGTATTATCCTTATTCCTGGAGCAGCATCTTCAGGTGATCAAGTTTGGCTAAAAGGAATGGGACTTATATTTGACCCCTTCCACCTAACTAAGTATTTCAAAAATCTTGAGTCAATACTTATTGAAAATGGTTACAAGGTTACTACTTGTCCAAAAATAAAAGATCAAGATTCACGTGGTTCTATTTCAAGAGCACAGGATTGCTTAAACCTATTAAGCACTCTTAAACCTAAAACAAACTTTCATATAATAGGCCACAGTATGGGTGGAATTGTTGGAAGACAAATTCTCCATCTCAACAAAAACAAGCTAAATATTAAATCATTAACAACGATATCAACTCCCCATGAGGGTTCTGCTTTAGCAAACTTTGCTTTAGATAAATATAAATCAAAGGGTATTATAGCAAGTGCTTTAAAAGTAATGGAATTCACTCCTGATAAGAAAAATTATCTAAAAGAGATGAAGATGTATAAAAGAGGAAGCCGTTATTTAAGAAATATTAGAAATCCATATAAAGTACCAGTTTATAGTATTAGTAGTTATAAGTATTTTTCTTATTTTGATTTATTATATACTCCAAGCCGTTTTCTAGAAAAAGAAATGATTGATATTTTCGCAACAAAAAATATAGATCTAAGAACTGACGGCATAGTACCTACAACTTCTATGATTTATGGAAAACACTTAGGTGTTATATATTCAGATCATATTGAAAGTGCATGTTTACTTTTTACTAAGTACTCAAGAGGTTGTGAAGAAATGTTAAATATAATGATTCCCCATCTCTCAAGATTAAATAAATAGCTTCTACTACCAAAATATCCACAACACCATTTTCAGTGTCTTCTCTATCCTTATCATCTTTATTTAATTTATCAGGATATCTATCTTTCATTAAGAGATTTTCAAAGATTAAGGTTTCTCCAGTATAGCTTATACTTTATTTTCGTTTTTAATCATTTTCTTTTTATGTTTCTAAATATATTTTGCTCCTAAGAATTAAAAAAATAAATACAATTAGAACTAAATACTTATTCATAAACACCTCCACTTAATCAATTAGTAAAGTCATCCTTATATTATAATCTTTTTAGACTTATCAAATGAATTGGGCTTGTTTTATTTTTTTATCAATAAAATATCTATTCTATTTCCTCATTAAGTCATATCTATAAAGTTCAGGCACTAGTAAATTAATACTTACTGGAGGTGTTATGAAAAATAAATAAAGAGAAAACTAGAAAATAACATTAGAACATCTGAGCAACTTTTGCATAATAACGATATAGAACTTAAATATCATTATGGACCACTGAGCTACATTAAGTTAGTTTTAGGAGGCCACCAATGCACAAGAGGATTGGTATTTTAAATAAAGAAGATCATTCTTTAATTAAAAGAATTAATAGTAAAAAAATATTAGATGAGTTAGCTGATAATTAAGGCAAAAAAGATTTAAATGGGTAAACCTTTATAGCAAATTCTGACGGGTCTGAATCATCTAACAGCTGCTCCTCTTTACATTCTTTCCTCTGTTTTATGTGGGAGCGAGTACCGTGGACCATTAAGCCTTCTAATTTATAAGTTCTAGAGTTAAAAATACCAGAACCTAGTGTACTTCCGCTAATATCTGAATTGGTAAAGAAATAGTCTTGAGTTGAATTAAAAACTCTGCCACCAGTATCGATCTTAAGTGGTAGGCCTCTGAGGTGTCCCATTGTGAAGACTTTATCACCATCTTGTAGCTCTTCTTTAGAGCTTAACTCTACAGGCCTTACACCTTTGACAGCTTTCTTTAATTCAATAACAGCATAGCTTGTAGCTGTACTTGGATCATAAACCCTAGTCAAAAGTCTTTTACAAAGATAGAAATTTTTCCTCGATCTCTTTACATTGAATGAAGATTCACTCTTTAGGTTATAATTAAACATCCAGTAATAAAGATCATTTTTACAGTAGTGATCAGTAATACAATTACCAGCAGTAAGAATGAGCTTTGGTGCAATTAGAATACCTGTGCAATTATTCCTCATAGAAGGCTGTTTACTATATTTCTCAGAAGAACAAATCCCAGCATCTTCAAATGGCCTAGTAAGAATTGTCCAGAAACGATTAAACGTCCATCCTTTTAGTTCATAATGCCTCTCTACTTGATAGGCCATAGCTTTTGAGAGTTCTTGTATTTTTTTATCTTTAAGTTGGTAGAACTCGCTACGATTGTCTTCTCCGTAGAGGGCCAAGACATTTGTAGAAATCATTAAGCTCATAAGAAATATTTTCATTAGATAATCATATAGATATTGATCTTGATTATCAAAAATTAAAATAAAGATTTACCAATGTAATATTAAAGACTTAGAAACATGAGTATTAAGGGAGATGTAAAAGATTCAATATAGAACCAAGATCTGCCTAACAGTCTGAATTTAGTCTATTGTTCTTTTAGATTAAATATTTACCACTGATAAAAACTTAAAAAGGTGACTCTCATGAAAACAAACACAAGCTTATCAAAGTTATTATTTGCAACAACAGTACTCTTTCTATCTGTTAGTGCATTTTCCCAATTAAATAGATCGTATGACAGAGATACAATCGCTCGTCAAAATCAAATTAGACAGGCCAACAGAAATATGAACATCTGTGCAGAATTAAGAATGGATGCTGATCAATTACTTTCAAGCTATGAAAATAGAGAAAACCAAATGGTGTCTGCTGGAAGATCTTACTCTGACCTAAACTCACAAATTTCAAATAGAAGATCTACATTGAGATCTAGAAATAATGCACTAAACAGTGCTACTTCAAACTATAGCTCTTTAAAAACAACTCAAAATAATAAAGTAACTATTATAGCAAATGCTAATGATACTTTATCTAGTGCTACCGTGGCCATTGCTTCTGCCAAGCTTGTTAAGCAATCTCGCCAGGCAAACAAAGATGCTAGATGTAGAGGATTAGGATTTGGAAGAAAGTGTAGAGCAGCTAAAAAGGCTCTTAAGGCCGCTAAAAGAGAAGTACAGTCTTTAACTAATACAATTAACGATGCAAATTATATCCTAAGAGATATGAGTACAATTGATTCAAGAGTTATAGCTGCAGCGAAGACAATGTCTCAAGCACAAAGAACTCTCACTACAGAGCAAAATAGAATGCCTGCTATTAATTCAATGGAAAGTGACTTAACAGTTAGAGCAAATACGAGACAATCAAGCCGTGAAAGTTATCTCATTGCTGAAGAGATGTTTGTAGTTGCTGATATGAAATTTGTAAAATGTAAAAAGATGAAAAAACAATCTCGTAAAGCACCTGTATTTAGAGAGTTCTTAGTTACTTATTCAACTCAAGGTTGTGATGGTTTAGAGCAAGACTTAAGAGCTGCTAAAAACAGACCCGCAGTTAGAGCCGGTATTTTAGAAGCACATACACTTGTATGTAAGTCAGAAAATATCCTTTGTGAGAGTCAACTTCCTCTAGCACCGGTAATGACTCCAGAAATCTAGAAAAAAGAATAAATTATAATTTTTAAGAAGGACCCTCATAGCAGGGTCCTTTTTTATTTTAAATTAGAAAAGGACATCGAACTTAATACAGTTCCACGCAAGAGCTGTCGTTTCCAGATCTTTTGTACCAGAGGCATCGAATTCTTTAGTAGATATTGCATATGAAATCGATGGAGAGAAAGCTAAGTTGAACCCTTTCCAAGATCCTGCCGCGAATCTGTGTCCAAACTCTAGAGAGGTAGTCGTTGTTACATCATCGTCTCTTGTTAAGTTAGAAACATCAAAAGATTCAGAGTTTCCGCCATTACCAAAACTTCCAAAAGTTATTAAGCTTTTTTGTGCAAATGCACTGAGTGATGACATAGCTAAACCCACTACTAGTAATTTCTTCATTTTTAACAATGATTTTTGTCTGTTAAATAACAAGACATAAATTTGTTTTTGATTTTAAAAATGTTGAGAGTTCGGATAAAAAGTTTTTAGAGAATTTATTATTTTCAATACAAAGAAGTTTAAGGTTCTTAGTTTTATTTAACCATTTTAGAAGCTCTCTTCCTCCTGCATCAGTAATAGAGCAACCAACAAGTCCCAGTTCAACTAGTTCAAGTGGCATGGATTTACTTAAATACTCAGCCCCTTTATCCCCAATATGGTTATAACTAAAACTTAGAGTCTTAAAGCTATATTCTTCATTCTCAAAGCTAGTTAAGGTATCACCAATTTTTTTTAGATGATTTTCATCTAAATCAGCATTTCGGAGCTCTAATTTTAAAATGTTGCTATCATCTTTCTCTAACTTTAGAGCCGAGTCTATACACACGTTTGTTCCGACTTCTTTTAAAGTAGTAATTAATCTGGATTTAAAATCTTTATTCATATCCTATTGATTATAGGAGAGATTTTTCGAAGTGACACAACGCAAATAGTCACAACAAAAAAACTCAATACTTGATTACATGACTCTGCATTGCTATAAATATTTAAAATAGTTAATCCATAGGAGAAAATATGAAAAATTTAATTTTAGCCGTATTTATGACAACTACCCTTGTAAGTTGTAACGATTCAACAACAACTGCAGGGTCAGATATTTACTACCCGACACCGTACTACACGTGTGAGAATATTTATGACACTTGGTCTAACCAGTTTATTTTTGCATGTTTTTGGGTATATTATAGTGAAGATGGTTCAAGTTCACAAGAACTAGACATGGTAGCTGACGTTGCTGATGAGCAATCAATACTTTTAGATAAAACAGCACAAATGTATTCTGAAAAATATTCTTTATCAGTAGAGCAAGGATTAAAAATTGCTAGAAACATTGTTGATCTTCAAAATTTAAAAGATAGATCAGTAGATGATCTTGCTGACTTTGCTAAACGTTTATACGGAATGAATACTGATAAACTTATTAGTGCAATTGGGCAATCTCAAATTGGAGATAACTCTGCTCTTGAAATATTAGTTGAACAAAGTGCAGTTAACTTTGGAACTGATAAGCAAACAATGAAGACAATAATCAATGACCTTCATAAAAAAGCACTTGAAGAGAATGATATTAATTTATAATTAAGAAAAAAAGTTTATTTAGATAATTGAGGAAGCTTAGGCTTCCTCTTTTATTTTAAGATGAGGGATTTTTTATCCATTCAAGAACATAACTTAGTTCTTCTTCAGTTAAACGCTCGCTTGCACTAATGGGTATTTCTCCTGATAATACTTCTTTGTATAATCCAGAACTTTCAGGCTCATCACGATTAACATATTTAGTTAATATAAGTTTATCAAGGTCTTCCATACCACCAAAGTTACCTCTTTGATTAGCATTAGCATGGCACCTGTAAGACTTATTTTTAAAAACCTGTCCTACTTTAAAGGCCACAGACCCATCATCTATATCTGTTTCATACTCTTTACTGAAATCTGTTAACCTTTCTATTAATGGATCAACCCGAGCCACTACCGCTTTTTTATCATTATCAAAAACTTTTCTACCTCTATAAAGAGCAGTATAACTTCTTAGTGGCATCGTTCTTCGAACAACTGATTCCCGAAGGGCATTTAAAGGAAGCTTAACTCTTTGGTCATGACAGTCAGAACATTTTTGTTTCATAATTGATGCGATATTTTGATAACTATCTATCGCCTCAACTGTGATTTTCTTCCAAGCAGATTTCTTTTTAGCAATGACTCTTAATCTTTCCTGCTTCACTTTGCGTGCTGTCGCCGCTGTTCTGTCATCTTGTGCTTTCTTTCTTAACGCTGAAGTTGAATAAGTAACAACACTCGGATTCTGGCGTTCAAGACATCCTAATATGATAAATAGAATCCCAATAAATATAGGTAATTTCATAGTGAGATCTTAATATATGAATGAATACGGAATTTTGGCAAAAAGAATAATTGTAATTATTACTAGTTCTAAATATTATTTATCCATTAGATACGAATTGAAATTCATCTACAGTGAGCTGAACACCACCAAGAGGCATATCTCCGCCTCTATTTTTCATTCTAATAATAAGATCTGACGCTTCTTCATCCGCCTTAATGACAACTTGATACGTTTCCCAAGAATTATGGTAGCCCGTATGACAATTCATGCATTTATCATTCAATATATCGTAACTATCCTTTAGTCTCTTGCCACCAGGACTAGATATGTCAATATTCACAGTATCGACTAAGCTTTCATCAAAACTATTAGAATTAAAGTCTTGGCAGCTTGAAAGTAATATAAGTAAAAGAATTATCCTCATATTAGCATGCTCTAGAGAAAATGTATTGAAAGTTTATTTACTTAGCTACTCCTTGAGCATAAATTATAACAAATGAATATATTCTACTTAATACATATTTTCTGTAATATAGCTTTAATAGATGCTGCACAATCCTATCCTCAGTTTATAGGACATGGGTATAATAGCTGTATAAATTGCCAATATAATCCTCATGGTAATGGCCCTTTAAATGACTATGGGAGATCTCTATCTACCACTGCTATATCAGATCGCTTACTAGTTAATGAAGATATCTTCGAAGAAGAACTGGCCAGCAAAAGTAATTTTCTTAATTTAGATGAGATACACAAATCTGTTCGGCCTTCACTAGATAGAGATGTTGATAAAAATGATGGAGACTCTGAGTACATTAATATGCAGGCAGATCTAAATCTAGTGTATCTTGTTAATGAAAAAGTTTTTGTTTCTATGAGCTATGGATATGCTCCAAAACCTAGGTCAATCCAAGATGAAGATATTGAAACATACAGATCGAGAGAACATTATATAGGATATAGACCAAATGATACGACTGGTTTCTATATGGGGCTAATGGATATTGTCTACGGAGTTTAGGAATAAGTTATAACTTATAATAAGAAAAATAATTAATGCCATGGAGGCAAGATGAAAAATACAAAAAAATATTTTTACGCTAGAATCTTAGCAGATACAAATTTATATCTAGTCGAGCTTGGTAATAACGAGTTTCAATATGGAGCAGAAGTATTAATCAGTACTGAATTTGGAAAAGATATCGCTGTGATTTCTAGCTTTTTAATGGAAGAGAAGCCGTCTCAAAAAGCCTATGAAAGTAGAGTTATGCTCAGTTATGTAACTACAAAAGACAAAGAAGTCTTAGCTATTAACTCAAAAAGATCACAAGTACTAAAGTCGAAAATATCGGAGACAATAAAAAGAAGAGAACTAAAGATGAGTATTACACATATTCTAGTTCCTCTTTATGGTAATACTGTTGTGGTTTATTATGTGGCCAAAGCACGGGTAGACTTTAGGCAACTACTCACAGAGCTAAGATCAAACCTAAAAGAAAAAGTTGTTATGAGGCAAATTAGCACAAAAGAGAGATCCAATTCTTTTGCTATTGATTGCAGAATTCCTTTTGAACAAAAGACTTGGGCTTAAATAAGCCTCCAGTAGTTCACCATGATCCATCCGTGAACTTACTTAAGAAATAATTATCTCGGATAGAGCATCAACCTTTGCAGTTGTTTATAAACGACAGGACGATGCTTTTTATGAACTTTATCAAGACTTATCTCTAGTACTTCAATTGCTTCATCAAGCATGCCTATTTCAAGATAATAACTACTTAAATTAACATAAACTATATATGAATCAGAGTTTAGAAGGGATTTCTCGAAAAATGTTCCTTCATGCTTAAAGGTTTTAGAATAAAAAGAAGAAAAGATAATCATTACAACGACAAAAGTGATAATGCTTTTAGATCTAATTTTATAAATTACCGAATAAATCATAATCGCTATTAAAGGCATCAAGTGATAAAAGTTTTGATCTGATACTGGTGTATAACGCATATAAGGAGCAACCATAATACCGGAAAAGATCACAAGATTAATAATAATGAGCAAAGGCAGTCGCAGATTACTTTTATTGAGATAAATAACTCCACCAAAAGCACTAAGAAAAAAGATTAGAGAGTATATTTCAAAGTTATAATTATAAAGAGGAAAAGTATTAATAAGAACTATTGAATCTACAAATGTATGCTTTAAAAGGTAGTAGAATATTGAAAGTCTTTCGTTCATCTCTAGGAGTCTATCTGCACCGACAGGTAAATTAAAAACGTTAACTTCTTCAACAAAATACTTACTAAGATAAAACTGAATAAATACACCGATAGAAATCAAACAAAAAGGTATTAAGATTTTAATTTTCTTAGGCCAGATAAGTATTAATGAAAAAGGTAGAAGGATTGCAAAGAACTTTGTTTTTAAACTAAGTAAGAAGAACATTAAAGATGAGATTGAAAATAATTTATTCGTTTTTATTTTCAAAAAATGTAAAATGGATAAGAAAAGAAATGCTGTAGCAGTTAGTGTCTTAATTTGTATCATCCAAGATACTGCCATATGTTGATATGGATGAAACAGAAAACAAAAAATAACGAACCATTTTAATTTAGAGTGTAGATTAAAATTATTAAGGATTTTTTGTAATAAGTAAGCATTTATAAAATGAATAGAGAGATTCGTAAGTTTATATAAATAAAAGGTTTTTCCAAAAAGATCTGGTAAGTATTCTGTTATAAAGTATGTAACGGGCCACGAGTATTTAAAAATGACATCAAAGAACTTTACTTCTTCTGTGTTCGGTACATTTTGATATATATATCCAAAGCGGTCATCCCAAATAACAGAACTTCCAAATGTAGATCCATAAACGATAAATGATAGACCCATAAGAAGTGGCCAAATCAGAGATTCTGATAGAAATAATTCTAATTGAATTCGGGCAATGATTTTTTTCATAGAACTTATCTTAACCTTAATTTTACAATTAACAAAATAAAATAAGGATTAAAAAAGTTCTGTGGCCTTTGTAAGATAAGCATATTCAAAAAAAAATTCTAATTCCACTCCGCGTGAAATACTTTAAAAAATGAAGCAACTCTTCGGTTTTATCTAAAGGTGCTAAAAGTGAATTTAAAGAAGCAGCTGAAACTACATCAACTCTCTTTAATAAGGATTTAAGTTTTAATTTAGTCGTCGTGGAACCTGCAACCATTTCTAATTTGAAAAGTTTTTTGGAATGATTTTTAACTTTTAAGTCTTAAACAGTTAATATTTTTTATTATATCGTTTTTCAAAGCAATGATTGTACATGATTATTAATATTTACTAAAAATATTTGTTAAGAAACTATCGAGAAATCCTGCTAGAAATGACTGAAATAAGTAGAATCTTTTATTAAATGCATAATTTATTTAGTTTTCATGAATATATTTCAATTGTACGGCAAAATTTGTAGTTATAAGCTATATTTCACCCTATGAAATCTATAATCTTAATCATTCTAATTAGCATGAGTAATGCCCAAGCCTTTGAGCCAACAAACTTTAATGGAAGTAAGCAAGAACTTAGAAGTTTTTTTGATAGTCTTTGGGGGAAGTTTAAAAGCTTCGATAATTATCACTGCTATAGACGAGCTCATGTCCTAGCGAATCAGATGTCTAAAGAAGATATAAACTCAATGAAAGTATTTTTCTTTAAAGGCAATAAGCTTAGAATGGCCATGGATTGGTATTATCATGTTGCTCCAATGGTTTATTATAAGAATGAACCTGTTGTTTTAGATAAAGGCTTATTTGAAGGTGCTACTTATCTTTCAGACTGGCTAGAATCATTTGGAGAGGGTCATTCTTGCAAAGAAATTACATCAATGGATGAATACAGAAAACTAAAGTCTAGTGAATACTGTATGTACTTTATAGTTCCAATGTATTACTACTCACCAAAAGATCTTGAAACTCTAAATATAGAGAAGTTTAAAACAACAGATTTAAATGACATGCTATTTTCGTTGCCTAAAAGACAGCGTAATAGATATCTAAATAAATACCCAAAATAATGAAAAAGATTTTTTTATTTATATTATAATTTTTCAGTATTACAAATGGGTATTCTAAAGAAACTATAAGAGTATCTCTACCTTCTTTTTTACCTTTTTATGATCAGCATAACTTAAATAAAGGTGTCGTTTACGAGGTATATAATCGCTTAACGAAGATAACTGATATTAAGTTTTAAATTATCCCTCTACCCTATAACGGAATGTTAAATCACCTTAAAAAAGAGATATTGATACTGTAATTATCTTTAAGAATGAAAGTCTAACTGAATCATCTCATTTCTTATCAAAAGTAAGTGAGTCAGAAGTGTCTATTTGGTCTAATAAAACTAAAATGATAAAAAGCCTAGATTCATTTCCTAATATGCTTATTGATACAATTAATGGAGCATCTTTTGGAGAATTATATGATTTGCATAAAAACGTAAAAAAGATCAAGACAAATAACTTTTCTCAAGGCTTACAAATGTTGAAATAAGGTAGACTTGATGGTGTCATAGGATCTGATGTAGCAGACCTCTACTGGTCATCTAAATCAAAGTTTGATCTTGATGGATTTGCAAAACCTCTACGTTTTAAATCTAAAGACTGGTGGATGAATTTTTCTAAAAGATCCAAAGAAACTCATTTAATGAAAAAATTTAAAAAAGCCATCAATAACATTTATAAAAATGATTTGATCATGAATATTTATAATAAGAATTATAATGCTAAGACTAAAAAAACTTAACTAATTAAATCTAAAAGTAGATACAAGTTGTTTGTTCGTTTAATTCTCAACTCATTATCTGTTTTTCATAAAGCTCAAGGGAATTTATTGTTGTTCGGTCATCTCTAAATTGTAGAATACCAATCCATACTTGGTTTCTGTTTTCTTCTTGAATTCTATTATATATTTTTATTTAGAAAAAAATTGAACTAAGGAAGATTTCAAAAAGATTTGACATTAATTCTTAGTTAGCAATCAATCCAGAATCTTCACGAACAATCTTAAATTGAACATCATTAAAGTCACGCATATCTTTATAGTCTATGATTTTGTGTGGTTCTTGAATTAAGTCCTTAAATGATAGGTTTAATCTTTATTTCATTTAATACTTCATCAATTACTTTTTTGATTCCGTCTTGGTTTGCTATTCCGTAAAGGTCATATTGATTTTTTGCTAGAACTTTAACAATTTCTCTTTTTTCATCTCTGGTTTTATTAAGATCATTCGAAAAATCTAATTTTTTTAGATTTATATTAAATTGCACATTCAATTCATCTCCGATCATCTTCATTTGGATTGCCATTTTTTGAATACCGACCCATTCTTTTGAATCTGGAGCAATTACTAATGCTTCAATATTTTCTTTTTTGTTTTTGTAAGCTTTTAGCTTAAATCTATAGAACTGTTCAAAAATCTGTGTGAAATACAAGATAGGGCTAATCGGCGTAATGTTCAGTTGAAGAGAACCAGATTCAAATGGAGAATCCATATCTCCATAGATAATATATAAACTTCCTATCGTATCAGTTATAGGGCAGTTTTGTTTTAAATCGAATGTGAAATTAAGCTCGCTTTGATCAGAAGTAAGCATCTTACTTTCTAGAACCTTAAAGGCCTTTAAGTCTTTGGATTTAAATTTCTTGATTGTGCAAAAGCACAAATGGCATCCGAACTTTGATTTATTACTATCTGTTTTTGAATGTTCGATAATTGTGAAAGTTCCTGAAACTTGATCGCCTTGTTTCCAAGACTCTCCATCAATATTTATATTATATTCAAGTGTTTTGTTGAAGAATGTGCCTTTCATGAATGAGTCCTTTATCTTTTAAACGGCCTATGAGGTATAGTGTTAAATCAACTCTCTAGTATAGTTATTTATTAAACATTTTTAAGATTTTTTCTTCTTTTCGTAAAGAGGCATGAGCTTTGATTTAGCTAATATAATTCAAATAATACTAAAAGGGCGAACAAATTAAAAAGACTGTAGAGTTTAATCAAAAAAAAGCCCCTGCGAACAGAGGCTTTATATCATTTTCATTTGGAGGAGAGAATCGGATTTGAACCGACGATTGTACAGTTTTGCAAACTGCTCCTTTGGACCACTCAGGCACCTCTCCTTAAAAATGAAAGTCAATATTCTTATATAATCAGCTAGTTGTCAATATTAGTTTTTGTTACTAATAAGCCCATCGATGCTGTATTTTCCAGGCCCTACGAAGAATATAAAGAGGAAACAAATCATATAAACTAGTGGAAATTCTTGTTTTGCCCAACCATCACTGGCATGAGCTAAAAAGCCAGCTACGGCCATGGTAACTGCTAAGGATAATGAAGATAACCTTGTTACTAATCCAATTGCTACTAAGAATCCACCGACAAGTTCACTAAGTCCTGCTGCCCAAGCAAAGAGTTCGGGCATTGGAAATCCAATTTTAGCAACAAAACCCACAAAGCTCGCCTTCACAGGTATTTTACCAAGTCCATGTGAGAACGCCATAATTAGGCCAAGAGAAACTCTAAAGAGAAAAAGCCCTACATTGAGTGCATGTGATGGATAAGCTTCAGTATGAAAGATATAACGTTTAATCATAAAAAAATCCTCTTAAATAGTTTGATACATCTATTTAAGAGGATTTGTATTAACAAGTCATTTTAATTTACTATTTTGTTACTATTACTTCTTTAACTCCTACAGTCCCTAAAAAGGTTTTTTTGTTTGATACAAAGTGAAGACTTCTTGCTTTTTTACCCTTAACAAATACACCCCAAACGTCTCCGTCACGCTTTAAGTCGAATCCAAAGTCTCCTCTCGATCCAGTGATTCCATTATAAAGAAAGTCTAACTCTACATTCCCACCTTGGTGTGGTGCAAAGTTATCAGATATAAGTTTTACTATATCTCTTTTTTCTTTTTTATAAATAATAATACCAGTCTCTGCCTCAGAAGCATCAAAAGTTTGATCATTTATTTTCTTACCAGATGCTGTATATGTTTTCATTTGAAAAGCCTCAACATCAGAATTTTTATCAAGGGACAAGTATAGCTTTATAAGATCGGTATCTTCGTCGTTAGTTACAGTAATAAGAGTTTGCGTTGCCGCCATAGCATTCATGTTAAATATTGTGATTGCTGTTAAAATTAAAGTTCTAATAAGTTTAATCATGATTATCTCCATTTATTTAAAATGTTAAAAATCAATCCATGATTTATATTTATAAGGATATAGATGCAGATTAAATGCCAAGATAAATATAATAATTTAAAAGAGTTAGAATAGACAGAATCGAACCGGAGTCAGAATGACTCTGCACTGCGGCACCAGGTATTTTTTACTAGATGAGAGACAAAAAAGGCATATCTAAACCACTTAGATATGCCTGTATATTATAAGAAGATTTAATTAAATTATGCTTCGCGAATAACGTATTTTTCTTTACCAGCATCAACCATCTCTTTAAGCTCTTTACCAACTTTAAAGAAAGGAACTTTCTTAGGACTTACTTTAACTACTTTACCAGTCTTAGGATTTCTCCCCTCGTAAGCCTTATAGTTTCTATTTGCGAATGAACCAAAACCTCTAATTTCGATTCTTTCATCATCAAATAAAGCCTGAATCATTGTATCGAAAGCAATATTAATTACTTTCTCGGCCTGCTTTGGTGATAGGTTTGCTTGTTTTTCAATTACTGCTATTAAGTCAGCTTTTGTCATGATCTTCTCCTCGTTGCTTTTTTTAAACAAAATAAATCTATAATCAAAAGATTATAAGTTTTTGATATTTAATAACTTATCGTCATAACTCACTTAAAACATTAGGCTTACTTAAAAGTTTGGCACATCATTTATTAGAAATTAGCCACGATATAAGATAAGTAGTTGAAATATCGACTATTAAGCAAGAAGTTCAGTGTCAGGTGATAAAATACTCAAGTATCGATTTATTTATATCGATAAGTAGGCAAATTCTGCCTTTTAAAGGCAATGAGCAAAGCGTGGGTAAATGAGATTGAACATTAATAGAAATCTATTTATAACTATTTTTTTAGTACTACAGTCAGTACTCTTCTATTCGTGTAATAGTCAGGCCCCTAGAAATAGACCTACGATTAATCTTACAAATCAAAATGTTGAAATAGATGAAGAGAAACAAGCTGAGGACGAAGCAAAAGCTGAAGAAGATAGATTAGCAGCTCTTGCAAGACCTTCAAACGCTATTAAAATTCAAAGTGGATTTTGTGCATGTCAAAATGCAAAAGCTATAACACTTGGTAACTGTTCTTCATTTTGTTCTGGCAAAGCTAGTGCTGACCCAATTTTATATTTTAATGTTCTCCCTACTGAAGCCATTACAGAGCGTGATGATATTCAAACTTTTCATAATTGGTGTACAAAAGAAATTGTAGATTCAGTGACTGGAGAATCAATAGCCACTAATCCAAATTGTGTTATTGAAGCTAAGGATTCAGATAATAACTCTGGGTCTGTAAATATACAAAGTATGAATCCTGGATCAAATGCAGTTGAAGTAAATATTGCTCAACTTGATGATGATAAAACTTATAGAATAAGAATTCTTGAAACTGGATCAGGAGCTTATAGCTCTACTGTTCAATTAAGAAAATTCTCAACACCTGTGACAGATCCTGTTGGGGGTCCACTAAGAACAGTTCCAATTCAACAATATACTTGTATGAATATTACCATAGCAGAAGATGGTGCAAACCTTTTCTATGAAGATGCATCTAGAATTCATTTTTATTTTAACGATGAAAATAGACCTGAACCTTTATCTTCAGTGTTTGCAAATATTCATTGTCACGATATTTATAAGTATGGAACAACTCCTATAAATAATCCACTTCTAG
>Ga0209712_10001084_pt1 | contig 23374 bp, 22 predicted proteins | sample ArcOceMetagenome_FD_187443 | JGI IMG/M metagenome (GOLD analysis project Ga0209712, IMG submission 187443) | Marine eukaryotic phytoplankton communities from Arctic Ocean - Arctic Ocean - Greenland ARC118M Metagenome (SPAdes) (version 2) | ecosystem: Environmental > Aquatic > Marine > Oceanic...
GACGTGCGTCATAGGTCACCGGCGCTATATCGATCACCACCAGACCACAGACTCGCTCAGGACTATTCAGCGCAACCTGCATAGAAACCTTGCCGCCCAGAGAGTGGCCAATCAAGGTTGCACTGGAAAGTTCAAGATCATCCATCAACTCAATAATATCCGCAGCCATGGAGGGCAGATCCATCAGTGATTCATGGGGCGAGTCACCGTGGTTACGCAGATCCACACTGATAACCTGATAGTCCGCAACCAAGGAGCGCGCCAGCACCCCCAGATTACTCAGGGAACCGAACATGCCGTGAATCAGGATAACCGCTGGACTGCTGTCTTGCCCTTCTAGTAGCAGCTGATCAGTGGACTGAAGAGAATAGTTAAGTTTCATAATGCCTCTTTATTACCTCTGTATTACCTCTATGTTGTCTCTACTTGGTTAGCTCTACTTGGCTAGCTCTACTTGACAGCTTGACGATTGCGATACTTTTCTTTGTTTTTGCGGCCCTGCTCATAGAGCTTGGGACGCAGACGGCGGCGCAATTTCGGAAATAGATAGCTTATGTGAGTGAGCTTGGCACTGGCTGCAGGCAGAACCACTTCGATCTCCTGTCCAGTAGCCACAGCCAAAATACCTGCAGCAACCTGCTCAGCAGTACTCATGGGCTGGGAAAAAACTATATCTTCTACAGCATCGATCTCATCCATAATAAATCCGGTATCGATTGGGCCAGGTGAAACTGAGCCTACGCTGATACCGCTGTCTCGCAGCTCATCTGCCAGGGCATAACTAAAGGCACGCAATCCCGCTTTGGTGGCACTGTAAGTTGCGGCACCCTGAAGTGGCGCACGGCCAGCCAGTGAGCCAACATTAACAATGGCCCCTTCACCAGCGCGCTGGAGGTAGGGAATCGCGGCACAGGACAGTAACAAGGGCGCACGCATATTAATGTCGACCATGGCGGCAACATCCATTGGCGAAATCGTTTTAAGATCGCCTCGCGCATGCATACCCGCGTTATTGATAATCACATGCACAGCACCAAAGGCAGCTTCGGCTTTTTCCAGCAGCGTTAAACAGTCTTTATTGCTCGCCACATTCATCACTACAGTGAGCACTTCGCACTGAGAGCGCAGCTCATCGGCAATGGTATTGAGGGCCGCTTCACCACGAGCTACTAATACAAGCTTGGCTTTATGGCCGGCAAATAGACGGGCGCAGGCTGCGCCAACACCGGCGGATGCGCCGGTAATAATGACAGTTTTATTTTCGAAGGACTTTATCATTTTTATTATTCCTAAGGAGGGTTGTAAGATTGCTTAAATCAACGGGTTCAAGATGGCCGCAAGTATAACCGCATAGCGTTAAAATGCGTATGCGGAGACACCACTACAGGATCAGGTTTGAAGGCTGGAGTGAATCAAGCCGGAGAACTAAACCAGTAGCTGTTTTTGCTACTGGTTTGTGGTCACTGGCTCTGTTACTGGTCGATACCGCCCATACAGATATATTTCATCACCATATAGTCGTCCATACCGTACTTGGAGCCCTCGCGGCCGCTGCCAGATTCTTTAACCCCGCCGAAAGGTGCCATTTCATTGGAGACCACCCCCTCATTGACGCCGACTATGCCGTACTCAAGTTGCTCAGCAACACGCCAGACACGGCCGATATCTCGGGAATAAAAATAGGCCGCCAAACCAAATTCCGTATCATTGGCCATCTCCACCACTTCAGCTTCAGTTTCAAACTTAAACACTGGTGCCACGGGGCCAAAAATCTCTTCGGAAAAAACTCTCATATCCCGACTGACATCTGTAAGGATAGTCGGCAAGACAAAGGAACCACCGAGATCGCTGCGACCACCACCCAGTGCAACTTTAGCGCCCTTGGCCAGGGCATCATCAATAAAGTCACAGACATTATTGGCCGCCTTCTCATCGATTAGCGGGCCAACAGTAACGCCCTCCTCGGTACCATTACCTATGACTAGGCTCTGGGTGGCAGCGGTTAGCTTGCTGACAAATTCATCATAGATTCCAGCTTGCACAATAATACGATTGGAACAGACACAGGTCTGTCCGGCATTGCGGTACTTTGATACCAGGGTGCCCTGCACCGCCGCATCAATATCCGCATCATCAAAAACAATAAAGGGGGCATTGCCACCCAGCTCCATAGAGGTGCGCTTTACAGTCTGGGCACATTCCGCCATCAACTGCTTGCCCACTGGAGTAGAACCTGTAAAAGTCACTTTGCGTACTATGGGATTGCCGGTTAACTCGGCACCGATTTGGGCCGTACGACCTGTGACTATATTCATTAGCCCCGGAGGGAAGCCGGCACGAACTGCCAGCTCCATCAGCGCCAGCGCCGACAATGGTGTTGCGTTAGCGGGTTTACAGACCACAGCACAGCCTGCGGCAATGGCCGGGGCGATCTTGCGCGTGAGCATGGCATTGGGGAAGTTCCACGGCGTTATACAGGCCACAACACCTACCGGCTGCTTGATCACTACAATACGCTTGTCATTTGAAGGCTGAGGAATGGTATCGCCATAGACGCGCTTCGACTCTTCAGAGAACCACTCTATATAGTTAGCACCATAGGCCACTTCACCACGGGCTTCAGCCAGGGGCTTGCCCTGCTCGGCGGTGAGTATCTGTGCCAGATCTTCTTGATTCTGCATCACCAGATCAAACCAGCGACGCAGGACAGCAGCACGCTCTTTGATCGTCGACTTGGCCCACTGCTTTTGCGCCACAGCGGCGGCTTCAATCATGCGTCGGGTTTCAGCGGTGCCACACTTGGCCACATTGGCGATGGTCTCGCCACTGGCCGGGTTGGTTACGGCTAAGGTTTCACCACTATCGGCATCCAACCACTGGCCATCAATATGGGCCTGAGTTTTCAGCAAGCTGCTGTCTTGTAATTGCAATTCCATCTCTCCTTGAGTTTCGCTAATGCGCTATTGATAAGCGCCATATTTATCAGGGCACAGAATATAGAATTATCCGTCAATTTTCGACAGTACCCTTTAGTAATAAAGGCCGCACCAGCTTAGGAGTGTAGAACAACTATTTCCCGTGCGCGCAGAAAAGCGGTAACCTGAGCGTCTAAAACAAGATTACTCCATAACGTCATAATAAGACTGTTGTTGCAGACTATGCCAAATTCACAATTCTACTTTTTCCGCGACGGTATCCATACCCATCTGGTGGTGCCCAGTTCGGCTTTGCTTCGGGTCTTGCCTGAACTCGGCGAACAGCTGCGCGACACAGAGTGGGCGCGTATTGGCTGGGGTGACTACCTCTATTACGGCTCAGCACAGCAATCCCTTATGCTCGGTCTGCGGGCGCTGCTATTACCGACTCGCGCCACCATCGCCGTGCTCGGTATTGCCGACATCAGCCAACATCGCAGCGCCACCAGTCGCACCTACAGTATTGACACTAATCTCGGCGTAATTGACGCCGTGGTAGCCTTTATCTCGCGACACTTTAAGATCGATAAATCCCAGCAGCTGATCAAGGTCCGTACTAGAAACAGCGGTGAAATCTTTTTCCAGTCCCGGGGCATCTATATGTGCATCAACACCTGTAACAACTGGACTTCTCGCGGCCTTAAAATAGCCGGGCTGCGCTGCCTGCCCCTATTAAATTTTTTACCCGGCCAGGTGGAGCGATCAGTGCGCCGCAATGGTTACCTACCGATGCCGATTTTATTACCGCCTCCACTAGAACAGGCAAGCTAATCCCCCCTGTGGCTGTGCGGTCAGATTTAATCCTGTCAAAGAACTAGCCGCTACCCTAGGATGCTTTCAAGACAATAATTCTAATAAAAACAAACACCACAGAGAGACAAGCAATGATTGAATATACTCAGGAAGGCGACGTAGCAATTCTTAACTGGGACGATGGCAAAGTGAATTCTCTGAGTCATGCCACTGTCGACCGACTCAATGAACTTCTGGATCGCGCCGAAAAAGAGGCCTCTGCCGTGGTTATTCACGGTCGCCCAGGTCTGCTTTCAGCCGGTTTTAACCTCAAAGAAGTTACTGCAGAAACCGCTGCCCAGTCAGCTGATGACAAGCTTTTACCCGCTCTAGTTAATAAAGGCGCAGCCCTGCTCTTGAGAATATTTAGCCATCCCCAGCCCGTAGTGACCGCCTGCACCGGCCATGCCATTGCTGCCGGCGGCATGATGTTGCTGGCCTCAGATACCCGCATTGGTGTACATGGCGAGTTTAAGATTGCCCTCAATGAAACGGCGATTGATATGATCTTGCCGGCCTTTGGTATCGAACTGGTTAAGTCGCGACTATCACCGCGCTTTCAAACCATGTGTGCCATTCAGTCCCATATGTTTAGCCCAGAAACCGCCCTCGAAGCCGGCTTCTTTGATGAGCTAGTCAGTGCTGAAGAGGTTCTGCCCCGCGCCATTGAGCATGCCACTCAGTTAGCCACCCTGCCAGCGGTCTATGGCGTCAATAAAATGATGCTGCGTCAGACTCACGCCGACATTATTAAAGCCAGCCTTAACTAAGCTGATCTGGCTGATCTAGCTAATTTAAGAGCAGAACTAAAAGAGGAGCAAGCCCATGGCAGATTTTTTAGCTGAGGTTTCAAATCATAAATACCGTATTTATGGCGCCGAACTCTCACCCTATTCCGTTAAGGTGCGCTCCTACTTCCGCTTTAAGCAGATTCCCCACCAGTGGATTATCCGCAGCGCCGCGACCATGGATGAATTTGCCAAGTTCGCCAAGCTGCCGATTATTCCACTTTTGGTCACCCCGCAGCTTGAGGGTGCTCAGGATTCAACCCTAGTGATTGAGCAGCTCGAGGCTCTGCACCCACAAGACAGCATCTATCCAGAGGATACCACCGTCAACTTTGTCTCCACTCTGCTGGAGGAGTTTGGCGATGAATGGGGCAATAAGTGGATGTTTCACTACCGCTGGGCGCGAGATATTGATCAGATCGCCTCGGCTGGCCGCATTGCTCAGCTGACCCAACCAGACGCCAGTAGCGAGCAATTAGATGAGTTAACCGAGCAGGTGCGACAGCGCATGACTGGGCGGGTGTGGTTTGTTGGCTCCAATACAGAGACCGCACCTCAGATCGAAGCCTCTCTGCACCTGGCACTGAAGCAGCTTGAAGTGCATCTAGAATCACGCCCCTATTTACTGGGCGGACGCCCCTCTTTCGGCGACTTTGGCCTCTGGGGGCAGCTCTACAATGTCTGGACTGACCCTACCAACTGCGCCCTCATCGAAGCCAAGATGCCTAACTTACTGGCCTGGATACAGCGCATGCTGTGGCCGCGCATTGAAGGAGACTTTGAAACCTGGGAAAACTTAAAGCCCACTCTCAAGCCCTTTATCAAAGCCCAGATAGGCGATCTATTTCTGCCCTGGACTCAGGCCAACGCCGACGCCATAGCCCAGGGTAAAGAGGAGTTTTCGGTGCAGCTAAATGGCCAGACCTGGACGCAAAAACCGCAGAAGTATCACGCCAAGTCCTATCAGCTGCTGCGTAAAAAATACGCCGCCCTCAACAGCCATCAGGCCACCAATGAACTACTGCAAAAAACCAGCTGCCTCGAAGCACTGATTTAAATCACTGGCAAAGCTAAATAGCTCAGGGCGCAAACAGCCTAGCAATAGAGACTTTTATCAGCTTTTTCCTCCCGAGCCATTGATATTCTTTATGTTGACCCCATTTCATTGGGTATCAATAAAAGGAGTAAGCACGTGGAACAGTACCGCGGAACAACCATTCTCTCAGTGCGTCGCAATGGCAAAGTTGTCATAGGCGGCGACGGCCAGGTCAGTCTTGGCAATACCATTATGAAAGGCAACGCGCGCAAAGTGCGTCGCCTCTACAACGATAAGGTAATCGCCGGTTTTGCCGGTGGCACTGCCGATGCCTTCACCCTGTTTGAGCGCTTTGAAGCCAAACTCGAGCAACATCAAGGCAACCTCACTCGGGCCGCGGTGGAGCTGGCCAAAGACTGGCGCAGCGATCGTATCCTGCGCAAACTCGAAGCCCTGCTTGCGGTGGCTGACAGTGAAGCCTCGCTGATTATTACCGGCAATGGTGATGTGATTCAGCCTGAAGATGATTTGATCGCCATCGGCTCCGGCGGCCCCTTCGCCCAGTCTGCAGCCCGCGCACTGCTCGAAAACACCGATATGGGTGCCCGAGACATTGTTGAGCAAGGCCTAAAAATCGCCGGTGATATCTGTATTTACACCAATCACAATCGCACTCTTGAAGAGCTCGACAGCACTCATTAAGAGCTGCTAGCTGCCGGATTGATAGAGTAATGAGGTGCCCACAGCGTCTCGTAATAAAAAGGTGCCGCTAGCTGCCCCAATTAATAGAGTAATGAGGTGCCTACAGCGTCTCGTAGTAAAAAGATGCCTACAGCGTATTGAAATAATGAGGTGCCCACAGCGTCTCGTAATAGAAAGGATTATTTATGTCTCAAATGACTCCCCGAGAAATCGTTCACGAACTCAACCGCCATATTATTGGCCAAGACGACGCCAAGCGTTCAGTGGCCATCGCTCTGCGCAACCGCTGGCGTCGTGCGCAACTCGACGACGAGATGCGCAATGAAGTCACACCGAAAAATATTCTGATGATAGGCCCCACCGGCGTCGGCAAAACCGAAATCGCCCGACGTCTGGCACGTCTCGCCAACGCCCCCTTTGTCAAAGTGGAAGCAACCAAATTTACTGAAGTGGGCTATGTCGGCAAAGACGTTGAATCGATTATTCGCGACTTGGTAGAAACCGCCGTTAAGCAGGTCCGTGAGCAAGAGATCAAGAAGGTCGATCAACGGGCCATGGACTCCGCCGAAGAGCGCATTCTAGATGTCCTGCTGCCCCCTGCCCGCAGTGCAGATGGCCAGTCTGAACAGACTAGCTCAACTCGCCAAGTGTTCCGCAAAAAACTCCGCGAAGGCGCCCTCGACGACAAAGAGATTGAAATCGAACTCAGCCAAAACGTCACTGGCGTCGAAATCATGACCCCTCCGGGCATGGAAGAGATGACCTCGCAGCTACAGAATATGTTTAGCAGCATGGGCAAAGGCAAGACCGTTACGCGCAAGCTCACCGTCGCCGAAGCCCTGAAAAACCTTAAAGAAGAGGAAGCCGCCAAGCTGATCAATGAAGAAGAGATCAAAGCCGCCGCGGTTAACGCTGCCGAACAGAATGGCATTGTCTTCCTCGACGAAATCGACAAAGTCTGTCGCCGTGGCGAAGCCAGTGGTGCCGATGTCTCTCGAGAAGGTGTGCAGCGGGATCTGCTGCCGCTAATAGAAGGCAGCACCGTCTCCACCAAATACGGCATGATCAAAACCGATCATATTTTGTTTATCGCCTCTGGCGCCTTTCATCTGGCCAAGCCATCGGATCTGATACCCGAGCTCCAGGGCCGACTGCCGATTCGTGTGGAATTGAACTCATTAAAAATCAATGATTTCGAACGTATTCTTACCGAACCCAAAGCCTCTCTTACCAGGCAATACTGCGAGCTAATGGCCACCGAAGGGGTAGAAATCACCTTTACCGAAGACGGCGTGCGACGGATTGCTGAGATCGCCTTTGACGTCAATGAAGGTACCGAGAATATTGGCGCACGACGTCTGCACACCATTATGGAGCGACTGTTGGAAGAAATTTCCTACGACGCCTCCGACCTGGGAGCCAAAGGGGAAACCTTCTCCATTGACAAAGCCTTTGTCGATAAGCAGCTCGGTGAGCTGGCCGCCAATGAAGATCTCACCCGGTTTATTCTCTAATATGAACAATGATCTCAGCAGCACAGTGCCCCGGCGTCTTTCAGTCAATCAAGCCAAAGATTGTCTGAGTATCGACTATGCCGGGGACGTTCGGCACCCACTGCCAGCCGAGTACCTCCGCGTGCACTCCCCCAGCGCCGAAGTGCGCGGCCATGGTAAAGGCCAAGAAGTGCTGCAATTTGGCAAACGTCTGGTGACCATCAACTCAATCACCAAGTCCGGCAACTATGCCATCCAGATCTTCTTTAGTGACGGTCATGACTCGGGGATCTTTACCTGGGATTATCTCTACGATCTCGGTGCCAACTATGACAGCTATTGGGCGACCTATTTGGAAACCCTAAATCAGGCAGGTCAAAGTCGGGATCCGGATACTCAGGTGGTAAAGCTCGTATAGACAAAAAGACGGCAATTCAGCCACCCGCATTTACTGATAGACATACCTAAATGGCCGAACTGTCGCTACAATAGGCCCCCCTTATTTAACGATAGCCGGCATTATGTCTGACAAAACCACCCACTTTGGTTTCCAAACCGTTAATAGCGAAGAAAAGGCCGGTAAAGTTGCCGAAGTCTTTCACTCCGTTGCCTCCAGCTATGACCTGATGAATGACCTGATGTCTGCGGGAATCCACCGTCTGTGGAAGCGCGTCACCATCGAGATGTCCGGCGTGCGCCGTGGCCACAGGGTATTAGATATAGCCGGCGGCACCGGTGATCTGGCGGCCAAATTTTCCCGCATAGTCGGCAGCGATGGTCTGGTAGTGCTTGCGGACATCAATGACTCCATGCTCAAAGTCGGCCGTGACCGCCTGCTGGATCGCGGTATCGCCAACAATATTCAGTTCGCTCAGGCCAACGCCCAGTATCTGCCCTTCCCAGACAATACCTTCGATGTGATTACCATCGCCTTTGGTCTGCGCAACGTCACCGATAAAGAGATGGCCCTGCGCTCCATGCATCGCGTGCTCAAACCAGGCGGTAAGCTGCTGGTACTGGAATTTTCCAAGCCACCGAGCACAGTGCTGTCGAAGATCTATGACGGCTACTCATTTAATATCCTGCCGAAATTAGGCAAACTGTTTGCCAGTGATGCCGACAGTTACCAATATCTCGCCGAGTCGATTCGCATGCATCCGGATCAGGAAACTCTGATGGCTATGGTAGAAGACGCCGGCTTCAGTAACTGCGATTACCACAATATGACTGGCGGCATTGTCGCCCTGCACCGCGGGGTTAAGGCCTAGTGTTTTTCTCTGCACTGCAGTCCGGCGCATTTGAAGCAGCGGAATCGCTGATCAATGGCGCACTGAAATATGACCCGGCAACATTGCGTAAGATGGGTGAACTGGAAGGCAAATTGCTGCTGATCGAAAGCACCATGCCACCCCTTAAGCTGGCCATGGAAACCAATAGCCAGGGCATTATGTTACACAGTAACTGGCAAGATAAAGCCGACACCACAGTCACTGGCTCTCTGGTTTCCATTGCCGGTCTAGCGGCTAACTCAGCCTCTCAGGCAGCCTTTTCTGGAAGCGGTGTTAATGTCTCGGGAGATCTTAATTTTTTGATAGAAATCAATAATTTAATGGCCGAACTTAATGTTGACTGGGAAGCTATTTTGGCGGCCGTTATCGGTGATATTCCCGCTCATTTGATGGCCGAAAAACTGCGTAAATCTGCCGCCATGGCTAAAGATGCCGGTCAACGAGCCAAGTCTGCCGCCGCCGAAGTGGCTCAAGAAGAACTGCGAGTTACACCCACCTCTCCTGAATTTAAGGACTTCTCGCAACAGCTGCGGGGACTCTCCAGCGGCGTCGAACGGGCCGCGGCGCGAATCAATAAAAGCCGTCAGATTCTCAGTCAAATATTGGCCGATCAAACTAGCCAAGAGCAACCCCCGACAGAAAAAAAGGGGTCTAACTCTTGATCCGCTTGCGTCGCTTGGCTGCGATTGCCCGAGTTGTTTACCGATACCGCCTCGATACCTTACTCGATAAAAGTAACACGCCATTGCCACTGCGTCTGCTGCTGTCCCCCGCCGTTCTCTGGGGCAAGCCAAAAGCCAGCCGCGGTGAACGCCTGCGCAAAGCACTGGAAAGCCTGGGCCCGATATTCGTTAAATTTGGTCAACTGCTGTCCACTAGACCGGATCTAGTGCCAGCGGACATCTGCTCGGAACTGGCCCACCTGCAAGACAATGTCGCGCCCTTTGACTCGGCTAAGTTTCGCCAAATTGTCGAAGAGGCTCTAGGTGACAGCGTCGATGAGATATTCCTCAGCTTTGAGAAAGAGCCTCTAGCCTCTGCCTCTGTGGCCCAGGTTCACGCCGCGGTGTTGAAAGATGGCAGCGATGTGGTGGTTAAAGCGGTGCGCCCGAATATTGAAAAAACCATCGGCAAAGATATAGCGCTGATGTATACCCTGGCACGACTACTGGCCAAATACAGCCAGGATGGCCGCCGCCTGCGACCGGTGGAAGTGATCGCTGATTACGAGCAGGTTATCTATGACGAGCTCAATTTGCAGGCCGAAGGCGCCAACGCCTCACTGCTGAGACATAATTTTGACGGCTCACCGCTGCTCTATGTCCCGAAGATCAACTGGGACTACTCCAATGAGAAAGTGCTGGTAATGGAGCGTATTTACGGCACACCGGTGACCAATATCGCCGACTTACAAGAAGCAGGCATCGACTTTAAGCTGCTCGCCGAGCGCGGTGTGGAGATCTTTTTCACTCAGGTGTTTGAGCACAACTTCTTTCATGCAGATATGCACCCGGGCAATATCTTTGTCGATACCAGCAATCCGAAGAAGCCCTCCTATATTGGCATCGACTGCGCGATCATGGGTTCTCTGAGCAAAGAAGATCAGTACTATATGGCGCGCAACCTGATCGCCATCTTCCAGCGCGACTACCGCAAGGTTGCCGAGCTGCATATTCGTTCTGGCTGGGTGCCTAAAACCACGCCAGTGAATGAGTTTACCGGTGCCATTCGCGCGGTCTGTGAACCTATCTTCCAGCGTCCGTTAAATGAAATTTCTCTAGGCCATATGCTGATCAGTCTATTTACCACGGCGCGACGCTTTGATATGGAAGTGCAGCCTTCACTCGTGCTGCTGCAAAAGACTCTTTTGAATATTGAAGGCTTGGGTCGTCAACTCTACCCGCAGCTGGATCTCTGGACCACCGCCAAGCCGTTTTTGGATCGCTGGTTGAAAGAGCGCTACTCGCCGAAGAGTCTGTTTAAACAGTTTAAACAATTAGTGCCGGACTGGTTGGAGCAGCTACCGGAGATTCCACCGTTGATTTACTCGGCGCTTAAAACTGCCCAGCAGACAGCGGAGAATCAGCCACAGACAGTAGTGGCAACTTCTCCAGCTCCTGAAGCAGAAACTCAGCCACTGCGTCGATTGATTCCTTGGACCAGCGCTGCCACTGTAGGCGTAGGTTTCGGCTTAGCCTTATCCAGCTGGACTGAATCACTGGCACAGGTGCCAGTCACTAGCCTAACCTTGGTTGGGATCGGTCTGCTGGTTCTGCTGCTGCGCTAAGGCTTTTACTGTTGTTGGCGGAAAACAACTGCCATAATTCCCTGACTATTATTAAGGCGCTTTTGCATATGAGTTATCTAGACGATATAACCTGGAACAGCGATGGACTGGTTCCCGCCATTGCTCAAGATGCGGCAACTGGCCGCGTACTCATGGTCGCCTGGATGAATGCTGAAGCCCTTCAGCTCAGTGTTGATGAACAGCGCGCTGTGTACTGGTCGCGATCGCGGAAGAAGCTCTGGCGCAAAGGTGAAGAGTCTGGTCATGTGCAGCAAATTAAAGAACTGCGTCTCGACTGTGACAGCGATGTGATTGTGATGCAGGTTGAACAGCTCGGCGGCATTGCCTGTCACACCGGTCGTGAGTCGTGCTTTTACCGAGTGCTCGAGAATGGTGAGTGGAAAACTGTAGACGCTGTAATCAAAGATCCAAAGGATATTTACAAATGACAGAGAAGCGATCAAGTGGGGATGTGCTGGCACAGCTCTGCGCTGTATTAGAAGCGCGTAAAGCGGCTTCAGCGGAGGACTCTTATGTGGCCAGCCTGCACAGCAGTGGTCTGAATAAGATTCTTGAGAAGGTTGGCGAAGAGAGTATTGAGACTATTTTGGCCGCGCGAGATGCGCAAGATAGCGGTGACAATACTAAGCTTATCTATGAGACTGCGGACCTTTGGTTCCACAGTTTGGTTATGCTCTCGCACCTTGGTGAAGATGCCCAGGCTGTGCTGACAGAGCTTGAGCGACGCTTTGATCTGTCGGGGCTTGAAGAGAAAGCCGCGCGAAACTCAAAAAGTAGTTTATAACTAGATATCACTAAATTTTAGCGAAGGAGTATTGAGATGGGTTTTGGATGGCAAGAACTGCTGATTATTTTGGTTATTGTGGCACTGATTTTTGGCACTAAGAAATTGCGCGGCATTGGTTCTGATCTGGGTGGCGCGGTGAAAGGGTTTAAAGATTCTGTGAGCACTGATGACACTGGTGAAGAAAAAATTGTTGGTGATGACGCTAGTGTTAAGAAAGAGAGTGCTGAGAGCGAGAACGCTGAGAAAGTGAGTGATAAGCCGCAGGGTTGATACTGTTGGGCGGTTGGTTCGTTGTTGTCATCCCGACAGAGCGGAGCAACTAGAGATCTCTTGGTTGGGCGCGAGCAAATCCATGCAGACCCTTTGCGATCGGTCCCATGTGTTTGTTATTTTCAGCGTTCACGCAACTCGCTGTCGCTCAAACCGGGCGCTCTCTTAATCTGAAAAGAACAAACCCATAAGCGGGCCCTGATTGATCGCAAAGGGCCTCCATGGCTTCGCTGAGAGATAACACACCATACTGCCATCCTAAGAGAGCACCTTAATCTGTCATCCTGAGAGAGCGCAGCGAACCGAAGGATCTCACGCAGGATGGCAGCGTAAATGTAAAAGGCAGTACACCACGAAGATCCCTCGGCTACGCTCGGGATGACACTAAATAAGGCACCACTAAACAATGTTTGATATAGGCTTCTCCGAACTGCTGGTAATCGCCACTGTCGCCCTGATAGTCATGGGACCTGAGCGTCTGCCACAAACAGTTCGCAGCATCAGTCTATGGATCGGCCGCTTCAAACAGATGCTCGCCACAGCGCGAAAAGACTTCGAAGAGGAAGTCGGTATGGACGATATTCGCCAACAGTTACACAATGAAAAGATCATGCGCGATCTCAGCCAGACCAAGCAAGATCTGCAACAAACTCTCGACGCCACCGCCCTCGAAGCAGCCTCCATAGAAGAAAGCATTAAGAGTCCCATAGACGCCATGACCGCGCTCGACAGCAAGCCACCAGAGACCAAACCAGATTCAAAAAAGACCGCAGCCGATGAGTGAAGAACCCCTAGACAGCCAACCTTTTATGGCCCACCTGATTGAATTCAGAGACCGCATGCTGCGCGCCATTGCCTCTATAGCACTGATATTTATCGGCCTGTTCTCCTTCAGCAACGAGCTCTATCTCTACGTCTCCGAGCCACTGCGTCAATATCTGCCCGAATCATCAACCATGATCGCCACGGACGTCACCTCACCCTTTTTAACCCCGTTTAAACTAACTCTGGTGCTGTCGCTATTTGCCGCCATGCCCTATGTGCTCTACCAAGTTTGGGCCTTTGTTGCACCGGGACTCTACAAGCGCGAAAAGAAAATCGTGATCCCCCTGTTCTGCTCCAGTGTGATCCTGTTTTACGCTGGCATGGCTTTCGCCTACTACGTGGTATTCCCTCTGGTATTTATGTTTTTCACCAGCGTCGGACCCGAAGGCGTGTCGATCATGACCGATATCCGCAGCTATTTAGACTTTGTGTTAAAACTGTTTTTCGCTTTTGGCATTAGCTTTGAAATACCCATAGCCGTGGTTATCCTCTCCTGGATGGGCGCCGTGGACCCAGACAGTCTGGCGAAAAAGCGTCCCTATGTTTTTATTCTCTGCTTTGTCTTTGGCATGTTGCTGACACCACCCGACATAATCTCCCAAACATTGCTCGCCATACCTATGTGGCTACTGTTTGAAATCGGGATTATGTTTGGCCGATTGGTAAAACCTAAGCCAGAAGCAAACTAGACCTCTCTAAAAAATAGAATTCCGCACAATGTCTCCGTTCAGGTAGTGGCTCAAGGCTCTACCTGAAGCACTCCCAAATCCGAGCCCAAATCCGAGCCCAAACCCAAACTTATTTACAACCACAACAAAATCCTTATACTGTTTATCCATACAGTATTTGTGCTCCAGCATGTCCTACGCCGAACTCCATTGCATCAGCAACTTCACCTTCCTCCGCGGTGCCTCCCATCCCCACGAACTGGTCAAGCGCGCCAGCGATCTCAACTACAACGCCCTCGCCATCACCGACGAGTGCTCCCTCGCCGGTGTCGTCAAAGCCCATGTCGCCGCCATAGATCATGACCTAAAGCTTATTATCGGCAGCGAATTCCGCCTCGACGGCCACAAACTGATCGCCCTGGCTCCCAACCGCCAGGCTTACTCAGAACTCTCCGCCCTGATCACCCTCGCCCGCCGCCGCGGCGACAAAGGCAGCTACCAGCTGGATTGGAACGACCTCAAAGGCAATCTGCGCAGTGCACTGCTCATATGGATACCCTCGCAACAGCTCGCCGAAGACCAGCAGCGCGGTGAACAACTCAGCAACTGGTTCAAAGACCGGCTCTGGATCGGTGTCACTCACCTACTCAGCGGCCACGATGCCAACGACTATTATTACTACCGCAACCTGGCTGCCATGTGGCAACTGCCCATGATCGCCTGCGGTGATGTGCATATGCACAGCCGCCAACGTCAACCACTGCAAGACACGCTAACCGCCATCCACCACAACTGCTCCGTTATGCAGCTTGGTCAGCGACGCTTTGCCAATGGCGAACGGCACCTGCGCAGCCTCAATCAGCTGGAAAAACTCTACCCCGCTGCCCTGCTCCGGGAGACAGTCAATATCGCCAAGCGCTGCCACTTCTCACTGGAAGAACTGCGCTACGAATACCCCTCAGAAGTGGTGCCCGAACATCTTACCGCCACCGAGCAACTGCGCTTTCTGGTGGAAGACGGTGTCGGCAAGCGCTGGCCTGATGGCATTAGCTCAACCATCCGCAAGCAGATCGAATATGAATTGCAGGTGGTCGCTGAGCTTAACTATGAAAGCTATTTCTTAACCGTCCACGACATAGTCGCCTTTGCTCGCAGCCGCAACATTCTCTGCCAAGGGCGCGGTTCAGCGGCCAACTCAGTGGTTTGCTACTGCCTATTTATCACCGAAGTCTCGCCGGATCAGATATCGCTACTCTTCGAACGCTTTATCTCCAGAGAGCGCAACGAGCCGCCGGATATAGATGTCGACTTCGAACATCAGCGCCGGGAAGAAGTGATTCAATATATCTATAAAAAATACAGCCGCGAACGCGCCGCCCTAGCCGCCACCGTAATCAGTTACCGACCCCGCAGCGCCGTGCGCGATGTCGGTAAAGCGCTAGGACTGGATGCACTGTTTATTGAACAGCTCAGCCAATCCATGTCCTGGTGGGATCGACAGGCCGATCTCCAGGCGCTGTTTCAACAGCAAGGAGCTGGTAACCAAGGAGCCAGTAATAAAGGAGCCAGTAATAAAGAGCCTAACAATCAAGAGGCCCAAGGCCAGATGGCCGAACACTTTTTTAAATTGCTCAATGAGATCCTCGGTTTTCCCCGCCATCTCTCCCAGCATGTGGGCGGTTTTATTATTACCAAAAGTCCCATCAGCACTCTGGTGCCCGTGGAGAACGCCAGCATGGCAGATCGCACGGTGATTCAATGGGATAAATACGATATCGAAGCACTGGGGCTGCTGAAAATCGACGTCCTCGCCCTGGGTATGCTCAGCGCCGTGCATCGCTGTTTTGATCTGATTAGCGACCATCAGCAGATCGATTTAACCATGCAATCTATCCCCAAAGATGATCGCGCTACCTACGATATGCTCTGCGCCGCCGACAGTGTCGGTGTCTTTCAGATTGAATCCCGGGCCCAGATGGCTATGTTGCCGCGCCTAAAGCCACGCTGTTTCTACGACCTTGTTATTGAAATTGCCATTGTCCGCCCCGGCCCCATTCAAGGCGGGATGGTGCATCCCTATTTGCGCCGTCGGCAGGGTTTGGAAACTGTGGACTATCCCAGCCAGGAAATTAAATCGGTACTTGAGCGAACTCTGGGAATACCAGTATTTCAGGAGCAAGTTATTCGCTTGGCTATGGTCGCCGCTGGATTTAGCGGCGGTCAGGCGGATCAATTACGTCGCGCCATGTCCAGTTCCGGGAAAAGTGGATCCAGCTCAGGCAGCAACCCCACCCTCGCCCATTTTGAGAAAAAACTTACCGACGGCATGATGGCGCGAGGCTATTCACTGGATTTTGCCGAACGCCTGTTTAAGCAGATACAAGGTTTTGGCGTCTATGGTTTTCCCGAATCTCACTCCGCCAGCTTTGCCCTCCTCGCCTACGTCTCCGCCTGGCTTAAACGCCACCACCCTGCGGCCTTTTGTTGCGCGCTGCTAAATAGCCAGCCGATGGGGTTTTACTCGCCGTCACAGCTATTACAGGACGCTCAGCGCCATCAGATAGAGATCCGCCCCATAGATGTTTGCCACAGCAGCTGGGAGCACAGCTTGGAAACTGGCAGCAGCCCTGAACCGGCGATACGTTTGGGGCTTTGTCTCATTAAAGGCTTCTCTCATCGCGCTGCGGAAAGAATTATTTCGGCACGCAGGAATAGCCCGCAGGGATTTAATAGCCTCCCAGAACTGAGCCGAGCGGCCGGATTATCCCAAGCGGATCTAGCCTTGCTGAGCAGTGCCGGTGCACTGCGTTCGCTCACCAGTAATCGCCGCCAGGCCCATTGGGATGCCCTGGCTATTGAAGACTATCGACCGCTACTGGAATCCTCAGAGAACCGAGAGCCTCTCCCGGCAATCCTATCCACTCCCTCAGAGGTGGAAGAGCTAAATGCCGACTTCAGTAGTACCGGCGTCAGCCTCGGCCGCCACCCTATGGAAATACTGCGGGAGCAGTCCAAAACCCTACAGCGCTGTAAACGAACCATCGATCTACCCACCATGGGTAATCGCCGCTTTGTGCGCATAGCCGGTTTGGTCACCGGACGCCAGCGACCGGGCACGGCGTCGGGAGTGATTTTTTTAACTCTTGAGGATGAAACCGGGAATAGCAATATAGTAGTCTGGACAACCGTTCAGGAGCGTTGCCGCGAAGCCTTATTAAAAGGCAGTCTGTTGATGGTTAAAGGCGTAGTGGAGACCGATGGCAATGTGGTGCATGTGATTGCTCAGGAGCTGACTGATTGCAGCTCCCTAATGGCTGAACTCTAAACAGAAGCCTCAGCCAAGACCTTATAAGCTGCAATAACAGCCTCTGGTGCCTGCACTAACTCAACCAAGACGCCTTCCGCAGACAGGGGAAATTCTTCATTGGCCACGGGATGAACAAAACACACATCATGACCCGCCGCCCCTTTGCGAATACCACCGGGCGTAAAACGCAGACCCTGCTCAGTGAGCCAATCCACAGCGGACGCCAGATCATCAACCCAGAGCCCCACATGATTCAGTGCTGGCTTGTCCACCCGGGGACGTCTTTCAGTATCCAGTGGCTGCATCAGATCCACTTCCACAGCAAAGGCACCGGCGCCCATCTCGCAGATATCTTCATCGACGTTTTCAGACTCACTGACAAAGGTATCGCGGTATTTAAGACCCAACAAGTCAACCCAAAAACCGCGTAACTTGGCTTTACTGGCGCCACCGACGGCGATCTGCTGAATACCTAAAATGGAAAATGGACGTAAATTGGACAAGGTGCTCTCTCCGACTGATTATTGGTAATAATTAAGCGCTAAATGCGTGCTTAAATTGATCTAAAAAATTTGCCAACATATCCGCAGGCAAATCATTAATCCCCGCCGCAGCCTCGCGACCACCGCCAGTGGGGAACTGCATACAGAGTACCGCAGCACCCTTCTTATTGTTCAGTGGCGCGCGCACACTAACCAAATAGTTTCCGTTGGGCTTAACCGTCAGTACCGCATGGCCGCGGTCTGGATTGTCGTTGGCCAGCTGGTTGCTATAAACCCCACTGACACGACGGGCCCAGGATTCGTTAGGCAATACAAATGCGGCGATGGTATCCGTAGCCACTAGAGGAATCGTCGACTGTGCCGCTTCAATATCCTGGTGATAGCCCTGTTCAAGCTTTTGGAAGTTCTCACTGTTATCGCTGACAAAATCGAATGGACTGCGATACTGACTGAGCAAACTATAGAGCTCATCCGGTGCAAAGTGCAGCTCTTCGAGACTGGCGCCATAGCCGTTGTAGTTAATATAGATACCAAGATTTTCCAGCAACTCAGCCTGCTCAGCCGAGAAGTTCAAATTCTTAATTAGCCCTGCCGCCGTATGTTTGAGGTTATCACCAAAGGTACCCACCACTGCCCAATCGCGGTAGGCGCCGCGCAGGTAGTGATTAATCAGTACTGATGTGCAGACATCTGGGGCTTCATTGATCAATGACTTAAGTGATGCAGAGGCTGGAACCGAACCGGCAAAATGGTGGTCCACATAGAACACCTGAGCACCCACATCCAAGGCCCGATTTAAACCTTCGCGATTTTTATCCAGAGAGATATCCAACACCGTAATACGATCGTCGGCCTTGGGGTAAACACGATTTAATAGATCAATCTCCCGCTTCACTCCAGTGACTAACTGAGCCTCGCGGGGTTCCGCAAAGCGCAGCTGCAGCAGTGCGCAGATACCATCTGCATCACCATTAAAGACATCGTAATCAGCCATCTATTCCTCTTTGTAGCGATTGAATTAATGATGCCAGTATAGTCGCTAAGCGGCGCTACTGACCGTATTGCTGATGAAGATTATTGATCGCGGCACTAAACCCGGTCATCGTCTCATCGATTATTTCCTGGGCACTCAGCACTTTATCTATGCGACCACCCACCTGCCCCTGGAGCGGAATCGCCGCTTCCATATCACCACCGAAATAGAGCGCCTGCAAATTGGCCATATGCTCCATAATATTAAACTTGCCCAGGGGCTCAAGACCCGCGGTCAATTCTGTCTTCAATGCACGCAGCGCCGGACGACCCTGCTGATTTAGAAACACCGTATCGGTTTCACGTGAGTTCACAATCGCCTCTTTCCAGTTGCTGTGCACTGGCGACTCGGCGCAGGAGAGCATACGCGTACCCATCTGTACACCCTCAGCACCCAGAGCAAAAGCCGCGGCCATAGAAGGCCCATCAGCAATACCGCCAGCGGCGATAATCGGCACATCGCATTGCGAGCGAATCAGTGGCAACAGCACCATAGTGGAGACCGGACTGGGGTTTTTAAAACCACCACCCTCGCCGCCTTCCACCACTAAACCATCGACACCGGCATCCAACGCTTTAAGGGCCATCTCTAAGGTCGGTACCACATGAAACACAGTGATCCCCGCCGCCTGAAAATCCTTGGTGCAGACATTCGGGCTGCCTGAAGAAGTGGTAACAAATTTGATCCCCTGCTCCACCACAAAGTCGATAATATTGCTGTCGCGCACATAGGAGAGCGCCACATTCATACCAAAGGGCTTGTCCGTCAGCTGGCGCATCTTCGCCACTTCCAGTTTGATATTGTCCAACTCACCTGAGCTGGTTTCGATTACGCCCAAACCGCCAGCATTGCTCACCGCCGCGGCCAGCTGCGAACGGGCAATCCAGCCCATGGGGGCTTGGATAATCGGGTACTGAGTACCGGTTAATTGGGTAATGCGATTAGAAAAGGTCATTGAGATACTCGTTATTGTTATTATTTATAATTGTTTATTGAGGGGCTTTGAGTAAGGGCTTCCACAATCCCCTGCTCGATTCGGTCGAGTCGATCCTGACCAAAGACTTTCGTATTTCCGTAGACCAGACTGGGTACACCCCAGAGGTCATGCCCATAGAGCTCGGCAAGATTATCCTGAGCCCATAGCCGCCAAGAACCGTCATCCAGCAGTGGCCGCGCCTGACTCCAATCCAGTCCCGCCCGCTCCACAAGCTGCTGCAAACCGCTATCGCTCTCAGAGAGAATACCCTCGGACCAAACGCCCTCAGCGCAACTCTGCAAAAAGCTCAGGCCGAGGCCATGAGACTGGGCATAGGCAAACAGTGCATAACAGCGTTCAACACCAGCACCCAAAGGATCGGCAACATGGCCAAAGGGGATGCCATATTTATCCGCTTCGCGTTTTACATCGGCAATAATATAGCCGCCCTTAGTTTTCGGCACCTGCATACGCCGCATCACCATAGGCAGCACCGGCTTCATCTCCAGCGGCACCTGATAGTGATCGGCGAGCTGCCGAGCACGCACCAGCGCAACATAGGAATAGGGGCTGCGCATTGACCAGTACATAGTGATGCTGCTGACCTCACCTGCCCCACCCTCTCCTCGGTTGGCTTTTATATTTTGACCGCAGAAATCTCGGTGGCTTTTATCAAACACAATGGCACTACTCTGATCCTGTTGCAGACCCATCTCATTAAATCGCAGTTCCAAGTGTTCGAGACGATTGAGTCCCCAGTACCATTCGCCGCCATAGTGCAGCATGCCACTGAGATAATGTCCCTGCTGTTTAAGCAGCGCCTCATTCGCCTCTAAATGATGGCTGTAACACTCTGCATGATTACTAATATTACTATCCACAAGCTTATCCAGACTGTCACTCTGGCCTTGCCAGTAGGCATCAAACAGCTGCAAGGCGTTCTCCAGATAGCCGGGCTGCAATTCCCAGTGCAACAACTGCGCGGTTAGCTGCATAGTGGTTTCCACAGACACCTGGGGTGATTGAGTCGGAAAGCGCAAATTATAGAGTTGCGCAAGATGCACTCCATCGGCAAAAGCATTGCTCTGCCACAGGGCCGGTGCCGGATACATATCCTCTTGAAGATTGAGTACAGTGCGAAAATCAAAGGTCACAGGGTAACGCTGGGCAAACTGCTCTAAGACTTGCAGTAAAAGGTAGCTGTGGGCGTCATTGAGGCGCAGATAAACGGTTATCCGGTGCTCTTGGTTATTGGCCAAGCGGCGTTTTTCAGTGCGACGGCGACGCAGATTGCGCAGCCACTGACTGGTGATCAGTTGGATGATGCGGGGTTTAACTGAATTGATCATGGTGACTGAGCACTCTTATTATTTTATATTTTAGACGTTTATTAAAGCCTAATTAGGCAACTTATGCAGCAGACTTAGCTCGGCTATTTTTAACAAGCCGCAGATCTATTGACACATATACTGACACATGTGACCATTTGGCATCAACACTGAGTTGCAGGCAAAATATTAATCGAGGCACAAGACATGAAAAAACGCTATATAGCGGGCACCATCGCCCTACTTCTGGCACTGACTGTCTACACTGAGCGCGGCGCGATCATGCTAAAAATACTGCCTGGCGCTCTGGATAACAGGATGTCTGCGCAACCACAGGCCAAGTTGCCCGATGGATTGCATATCAGTCTCTGCGGTGCCGGTGGCCCTATGCCCAGCAGCAATCGCTCCGGCCCCTGCGTTGCAGTGATGGCTGGCGAACAACTATTTATTGTCGATGCGGGTACCAATGGCGCGCGCAATCTCGGCTCAATGGGAATTAATCAGGGCGATATAGAGGCGCTGTTTTTGACCCATTTTCACTCGGACCATATAGATGGCCTAGGTGAAATGGCCATGCTGCGCTGGGTCACCGGCAATCACAGCAGCCCACTGCCAGTGTATGGCCCCGAGGGCGTGGCCGATGTGGTTGCAGGCTTTAATCAAGCCTATGCTCGGGATTCAGTACACCGCACCGATCATCATGGGGCTGCGGTTGTGCCGCCCAGTGGAACTGGTATGAGCGCGGTGAGCTTTGCCCTGCCAGAGGCTGGGGAGTCACTGACGGTCTATGCCAATGATAATCTACAGATTGAAATGATCAGCGCCGATCACTTCCCGATCACGCCCGCCGTGGCTTACAAATTTACCTACAAGAACCGCAGCCTGCTTATCTCTGGGGATACGGTTAAGTCTCCCGCCATAGAAAAGCATTCAGCAGGGGTTGATCTGTTGGTCCATGAGGCACTGTCCACAAAGCTGGTTACGCTGATGGCCGAATCTGCCGCACGAACTGGCAATCCAATGCGCGCAAAGATATTCAATGATGTTCATGACTATCACACCACCCCGGTGGAGGCCGCGGAAATAGCTCGAGATGCGGATGTCGGTCATCTGGTCTATTACCATGTTGTGCCGCCCTTAATCGCGCCCGGTATGGAGGCGATCTGGCTTGAGGGTGTAGATGAGGTGTTTTCCGATTTCACTGTAGGGGAAGATGGCACCAGCATCTCACTGCCGGCTAACTCCAGTGAAATTATTCATTACTCGACGCTATAAAACATCTCAAAACACACAGCTTAGCTTAGAGCTGCATCTGATTAGGGTGCTGTTCTAAGCAGAGCCCAGACTAGCTCTCTAGACTAGCCCTCTAGACTAGCCCTCTAGACTAGCTCTGCAGATTCACCCTTTAGACCCTTTACATTAATGCTACCCCCAGAAAACCGCCAATGGCAGGACTAATCAGTCATCAGTTGCCATTTACTTACTGACGCCCCAGACGGATACTGACTTGTCGTAGGCATTTGTTTGTTTTCACCCTACAATCAGGCAAGTTTAAAAGCTCACACAAAAACTATAAAAAGAAAACCAGCACGCCGTCAAACCACTTTAGTCGGCTCGCACAAAGGGGAACACTATGCTTTTACGCACATTCGCCAGTCTCACTGCCGTTGCATTGCTCGGGCTCTCAAGCCTCGCCATTGCTCAGCCCGCTGCTCAACCAAGCATAGTCAACGAACAGTCCATCGCTAATCCCGATGCCGAATGGCTGAGCTATGGCCGCGACTATCAGGAACAGCGCTTTAGTCCACTGGAAAAGGTTAATCGCGACAATGTCGACGAGTTGGATCTGGCCTGGTCGTTTAAATTTGATACCGCCCGGGGTATGGAGGCCACGCCTCTGGTGCACAACGGTGTGATCTATGTCAGCACTGGCTGGAGTCATGCCTATGCTCTAGACGCCCGTACTGGTGAAGAACTCTGGCACTTTGATGCCAAGGTGCCCAAGTCCCATCTGATTAAAACCTGTTGCGGCCCAGTTAACCGTGGCGTGGCCATCTGGCAGGAGGACGAAAATTCCCCCCTACAAGTGTTCTTAGGTGCCTTGGACGGTCGATTGATCGCCCTCGATGCCCTTACCGGTGAACAGAACTGGTCGGTGCAAACCACTCCTACCGATGGCAACTACAGCATTACCGGCGCACCCCGTGTGGTTAAAGGCATGGTTGTAATTGGCAATGGCGGCGCCGAACTCGGTGTGCGCGGTTATGTCAGCGCCTTCGACGTCAAAACTGGCG
>Ga0209712_10001086_pt1 | contig 23320 bp, 21 predicted proteins | sample ArcOceMetagenome_FD_187443 | JGI IMG/M metagenome (GOLD analysis project Ga0209712, IMG submission 187443) | Marine eukaryotic phytoplankton communities from Arctic Ocean - Arctic Ocean - Greenland ARC118M Metagenome (SPAdes) (version 2) | ecosystem: Environmental > Aquatic > Marine > Oceanic...
ATTCTCCTCCAGCGCGATGCTAAGAATTTCCTTTGCTTCGACATTGTCCCTCCTTCCCCTGATCTCCTTGCTCGAACCATCATACAACATACAAGTGAAACAACTGTCTCAATTCTCTCTCGTCCTTGGTTGACTAACCAATAGGAACCATTCCATGACAGGCTCGCAGGGATTTTATGAATGATAGCATCTAGATTGAGAGTTACTTATTTTTGTTAATTTCACACTTACATACTCCTCGTATCGTCAATCTTCTGCGCAAACTCATTGAAATAATCATTATTTTTGGCAAAACTAATGCAAAAAAGACTGAAAATCCCATAGTGAACTGACTTTAAAATGAAATCACTATGCTAGATTAAAAATAGCATTTGCAGTGAGAAACATCATCATTGGAATGAATAAAAAGACGAGAAAACTCGCAAACTCTCGACCTGGTTTTGAAATTGATTCCTCGTAAAGTCCGTTTCCCGCGTACAGATTTTCTTCGCCCTCGCAATCTTCGAGATCGCCATGTTGATCTTCTTCACAAAGCTTTGAAATGACAATGTATGAGGCACTCGGCAATATGAATCCCATTATTAGTGAAAGTGAACCTCCTAAAATATCCCAAACGATATCTATGCTTTCAACGCAGCAAGCTATTGCTGCCCCACTCCAAAAAATTATAACAGAGATGAGTCTCCGTTGGAATGCATTCTCACTATCTCCAATAGCTGGTGCTGTGTTGCTTTCGTCCAAAAGCGGTTCAGCAAGATTATTGATGTTTGCATTATGTCCGTTTTCTTGGACTTCTCCCCTATCATAGCTGTCTTCTGTTTCTGTGTTTTTCGCCAACGCTCGCAAGATCACATCTCGACATGGAACAACTAAAATTGGAAAAGCAGCTGTGATTGTCAAACTCAAACATATTTTTCCAACCATCAACAACACATCATCCTCATCAAAGCTGAGCAACACATTTCCCTCTACCACGCCATCAGGGGTACAATTTCCATACATGGAACCAGAGAATCCAACAAATACATAAAATATGCAAGCTCCCCAAATAGAAGATGAGAACAATGCCTTTACTCTTTTTGGAGTTGGTTCGGCCAGTTCGTTGTGCACTGGCAATACGTTGAAATGGCACATGAAAACCGACAAAAGTATTGGCAGCGAGTTGAGCAATGCATGAAACGCAACTCCGAATCCTTGTTTCGTCTCTGGAATATAGTTCATGTAATCATACCATTCCATAAGCCGTTTATCATCATAGGAAGAAGAGAAATTGCACTGAACGGATCTGTATGTGATGCAGCATGCAACAGTAAAGATCGATAGCATTGATACCGCTCCCACCTTCTCTAGAGGTGTAAGATCCCGAAGAGTACACAATGGTGTAACAAAGAAAATTACAACCAACATTGTAATATTGTGATGGAAGGTCGGCCCTGTACTGGCTCCATCCTCGCTGCCAATGCCAAAAATCATATCTGATAGTGGCAGCAACATATCACGCAAAAGTACCGCATAGCCGACAATTGTCAAGAAACAAATTGTGGACAACAATGCCATGGTGAATTTCTGTGCGTTCGTTCCAAAAGCGTGACTCGTAACAGATTCAAATGATTTGTTCCCCTTCAATTTGCGTTTATCAGGTTTGTCATCTTGCGGATGTGAAAGAATTGCAGCATTGACGAGAAGGTGTATGGATTGCTTGACTAGAAAAGCGATGAGAATCAGCAATAGCGGGCCTAGAAACGCATTGCCTGCTTGGTGAAATGCGAGAGGAACAGATAGGGATCCGCCTCCTACCATTGTCGAAAGAATATTCAATCTTGCAGAAGACAGTGTTCCTTTCCGACTCATAGCGTCCTCGCCATCGACATCTGGCGGGTGTTCTGCGGGTACAGAAATGGCATCGGTTTCATTGTAATTTGGAATGAGAGGGGCTGTCTGGTTCTCTAAAAGCACGTCTACGTCTCCATCTTCCAGTACAGTAGATGTAGTTTCAATTGGACGAGCTAATGAAGATTGAGTCTCATGAATGCTACTAGTAGAATCATTCTGAGTCTCGCTGGCTGCATTCGTCGCTGACAAAAGGGAAGGCATATGAGATGGCACAAAGTGTTGTTTTGCGGTATTCTTTTGGAGATGAGTCTTGAAAGATGATAGTACTCTTCGATAACAAGCTTCAAGATACTGGGACGTGAAACAATGAAATGGAAGGAAGAAAGTCGGTGTCGGTCAGTTGCGACTTGGAAGAAGAGGGTGCGCGGTGTGTTGTTCTTTTTCTCTTGTTCCTTTGAGTTCTTTTGAGTTCTTTCCTCTGTCTTTCCCTTCTCTGTCAGTTTGGCATGTCACTTTCGCTTTTTAGTTGTGTCGGATTGGGGGTTATTTATTTTGTGGAGTGAAAAAGCTCAGAAACACTCAAACCTCCAACCTCGAACCTCGAACCTACTGTACTACCGGTAGCTAGTAGCTAGTAGTACTCACCAAAGAATAGCTACTATTAGAGTTGTATTCGGTTCAAGTCTGTTGCAAGCCTCGCATGACTGCAAAACCGTTGTAAATGAAGATATTCGTAGATGTTATTGTGCCGGTGCACAATGCGGAGGAAACAATTGAGGAAACTGTTAAATCAGCCATGTCTCAATCAGTTCCCGCATATCTCCTGTCATCAGGCGGCGGCGATGACGATCCCTCTACAACTCCATGTTGTGACAAAAGTAGTGTACTTGACAAATACAAGAGGCATCCTCTCAATGATGTAACAATTGACATTGCCATTTGTTGCCATAATGATGGTTCTACAGATTCAAGTCTTGATCTCCTTTACAAACTTTGTGATTACAAAAAGGAGCACAACAATGAAAAGCAGTGTGAAAACAATCGCTTCAAAATAAACACCAAGATTCTAATTGGTTCAAATGATGATGGAATTGCGAAAGGTGCAGGTGCAGCAAGAAATAGAGCAGCATCTTTAAGATCGCAGCAGTGCCCTGTAGGAAATATGGACAAACAACTTTACTTTTTATGCCTCCTGGACTCGGATGATGTCATGCATCCTCATCGGATCGCGCATCAAGTATCGGTGATGATGGCGCTTGTGACTGAAGAACGAAATGCTACTCTGCTGGGGACCACTTTTGATCGTATTCCAAAAGATTCCACTTGGCATTATACGCATTGGGCAAACAATCTCAAAGATGAGAGGCTGATGCTAGAAAGGTTTCGGGAACTGACAATTTTACAACCTACATGGATGATGACAAAACAGAGATTTGAATTGCTTGGTGGGTATATTGAATCGTCGGAGCTTGGTGGCGATGCATTGTCTAGAAAGAAAGAGGTAGAATGCAATAGTGTATACAAACTCATTCATCCAAAGTATGATACTGAACAGTCTCTGAAGCTGGCAGAAGACTTGCGGATCTTCCATGCACACCTGTCCTATCCCTATGGAACAGAGTGCAGCACAGAACACCGGAGCGGGACACTCAAGCTTATACGCACCGTAGAACCATTGTTGAGTTATCGGCATCGTGAAGGACAATCACAAAGCTCTTTAACCCCACGGAAGTTGCTTCTACAACTTCGTACGAAAGCATTCGCAGATACAATTATTCTACGAAATGAAAAGTGGACAAAGGGGGGCTTCATTATTTGGGGAGCTGGTAGAGATGGTAAAGATTTCTTCAAGGCACTCCCAGAAGATTTGAAAGAATGTGTACGAGCATTTGTAGACGTGGACGAGAAAAAGATTGCAAGTGGATATTATTCCATGGCAAAGGAGATTGAGAGTACCATCGGTCAAGAGAAATCAGAAAAGAAACAGAAGAAAAAGAGGGAGTGTTACAAAATACCTTTGGTCCACTTCTCCCTGATTGCCAATGATGACGATAAGCGGAAAGAGCTAATTGAGATCTGGGTCAATGGCCGTGGTGACGATGAAATTTCAGGGAGAATAACAAAGCAGAAACATTTCAATGAAAAAGTTCAGTTATGTGAAGAAGATATTGCCCTTCCTCAAAAACGCCGAGGAGACGTTGACTCGATCACTGCAACGGCAAAGAAAAGACCAAAAAAGGATGTTGTCAACACTGATATGATTGAGAAGGATATACTTTCTAAGCTTCTACAAAGAAAAGTTCATGCAATACCGAAAAAGGATGTTGTCAACACTGATATGATTGAGAAGAATATACTTTCTAAGCTTCCTGTGGTGGTTTGCGTTGCCATGAACCGAACAAATGGTGTGCTTGAGGCAAATGTAAAGAATATCGGAAGACAAGAAGGAATTAATCTCTGGCATCTTAGTTAACATTTCCCAGCTTTTTATCCTATGAAGTGTATCGTCTACCACCCAACGTCTCCATGCAATATCATTATTACACTCTTGAGAAAACGTAAAAGTTCTCGTCGACATCTCTTGTGATTCTCAAGGTATCATCGACATAAGAAGTTTTGAAACTGAAACCTGGAACGCTCCCTCTCGCCATATTATAGAGATCTCCGACGGGTAGTTCAACTGGGAAATCGTCGAGGAGTTGATCCAGAAATGGAACATTTGAATTTTTGACTTGCGTGGTCTGAATGAATAGATCCCATTGATCTTCACCAACTATTTCAAACTTTGCTTTTGTGATAACGGTTCCCTTGGCTGAAAATGGCATACCAGGCATAAGTCCTGCTTCCAACTCCACTTCAGATGTAAAAAATCCATCCTCACTTATTACTTGTTTCACTCTCCCAACTTTCCCAATGGAAGTCGCAGCTTCGTGTAAGCTGAATGCATTGTCGGCGGTTGATTTATCATTTAAAACACTTCGAATAGATTGGAAGAATGGGCTGCTTCGAAAAGCCTGAGTACTAGTCAGGACAAGATCCCATTCCCCGTAGCATTCCATTGCTGTTGCACGTGTAGGATTCAGTGCTTCCAATTGGGTAATGATGTCGATCACAATATCTTTTTCTTCGCTGGAAAGAAAGAGTCCTCTGTCGCTGACACTAGCAAGAAGCAGAAGCTCTCGCTTCAGTTCATCCCGAATTTCTTCATCTTCTGAATTGATGTCTATAGAGAGTGATTTGATGAAAGGATCAAGCGATGTGTCGGGATCATAATCTGATGGACCCACATCTTCTATTGTTGATTTAACGCTTGTTCTTATGCGTGTATACAGAGATGGCGGGATGAAAAAGGCTTGGCACGATGCAACTAAAACTAGAAACAAACGCAGATGTTTTTCGAATGCCATTTTGGAAGCGCGATGAGTAAATGAGGTGCGGTGTAAGTTCTACAGTTCCCCCCTCTTCCAATCAAGTGGTCAGTAATGGTTATGGTGGTTTTTGGAGCAGGTATTGGTGGGTAGTGGGTAGGTATTGGGTATTGATAGAATACTTGTAACTTGTACGGTACTACTGCCCGCAGCCCGCAGCACCGTTCGTTGATGAATTGAATTGAAAGATTGTGCAAGGCCTAAACATCCTCATTTTTCTCTTGAAATAGCCTAACGGTATACGGTATATATCCAAAACAATTGAGGCATTCAAACGTCAAACAATAAACAATTGAATTAATAACACCACAGATATTGAACTAACTTGGATAGAAATGGTTTGCAGATACAGCGGGTTAGATGGCCAAGTTCTTTGTATTATTTCGTACGAAGGTAGCGCTCTGGACGTTAAAATTAATTACACAGTACTTGCGGCAAATTTGTTTATCGCAGCAATTCCGTTTTTCCAATGGCATCCTCGCCAGCATGATGATACGCCAAGTTCTCGCGCCCGGTCGGAAAGTAGGGGACCGGGAGCGATATGTTCCCTGCTATTTGTAATGTTCTTCCAGATTTCACTCTGTCTAGGGTTAGGGTGTACAGGAATCTCCATCGTTTGGTGTGCTGTGGGAGGGTGGATATTAATGGATTGGAAGGGTGGTGGAGAGACTGATATTGCACTTGCACGACAACAAGCAGCTGTAATCACTATCGATCTTTTGGCGATGACTTATTACTTAATCGTAGCGGATGCCATTACATCATTAGCCCACATGTAAGTATTTCAAAAGATATTGAAAACCACTTCGAACTTTTGCATGGAAGAAAAACAATCTGATGCCCGTTATTTATTTTTAAGTCTTGCTATTGTGGTTTTGGGGATACCTCTCCATAAGTTGAATCGTCGCAGCACATGCCTCATTAGTAATCATACACAGGATCATTATCAGTCTATTCACCAGTGAGAGGTCATTCCCTTCGATACACGTTCAAAGAACAATTTGGGATCTTATGATGCTTTCTTCATTTCTTCGAGCATAGCTTTGAATGTCAGCCATGATGTAAATACAGTTATAATAATGCCCAATAAAAAGAGGACAACATCAACTACTATCAACCTCTTCACCGAAGAAAACTGGCGCTTCTCTTTTGGTAAAAATTCATGCATGCACCTCAAGTGTAAAATAGGCGGGTATACGAAACTCAAGAGCGTCACGCAAAAGCAGCCAATAAAGCTGATCACATATACAAAATTTGGCACTGCGACGCTGATGCCTGCACAAAGTTGAGCTAGAACGAATCGAATAACGTACACGCTCCTTCCTTTGTTTGCACCTTGCGGTTTGCGCATGATCTTATCATGGAGTAGGTCCCCCGAGGGTATAATGATCAAGGGTACAGACGTCAAGACAACAAAAGTCATGAGTATCCTTAAAACTGTTGGAAGCGAAGAATTTGGAAGCTCGGAGAGTATGTCACCCCGAATACCGTGCACAAAGATAATTGAAATCAAATCGCCCATAAATACATATGCTATGGCTACGATTGAGAGTGACATCCTCGTTGCCTTCATCATTTCTTTCGGTTCGCCCATAGACTCCTCAATTGAATACGTGAAAGGTACAAGGCCAAATCCAACTTATGAGGGGTGAGTCGTATGTTCATAGTAGAGAATGCAAGCACGTTTCCAAAAGCTGTAAAACTTACAAACTGCGACACCAAACCAGTTACTGAAGTCTGCGAAGTTTTGTGGCCAAGCCTCTTCCCATGATATTGAATAGAATCCTTCCATGCCATTCTGGTGCAATCCATAGCTACCAATGCAGAGAAATACTATCGCAATCAACCCTGTACCGAGAGCAGATATTTTTGCAATTGATTCATAGTTCGGTAGAAGTAAGACTGGAGATATCAATATTAGCATGAATATCGCGTCTGTTGCTTTGGACCCAGAAGTGAATGGAGTGGCCTGAAGAAAACCTAAAATTGCATCTGTTTGTGTGGAACAACGGAGAATGCCATACTTAAGAGTGAGAGCGAAGAAAACTTTGCACAATTTGTAGTTTTTCAATCTACAGACCTTCGTAAGCAATAATTATCCCCATCATCAGCATAATCAAGATACTATCCACAAACTGTAATCCTGCCTCTCCAAACGCATACCATGTAACGTATCCAAGTGCGTTGGTATTATCTGGGGGTTTCTCTTGCTCTTCAACACTTTCATTTGCATCAAGATTGATTTTGTATTGTTCAATATAGGACTTAGACTCAAGCATCCTATGGACTGAATAAATATTCCACATGGCAATAAAGCACATTCCAATTGAGTTCAACGCAATTCCGCCTTCAAACGCTGCAAATGGACAGGCTAAGACTCCGGTGCCTATACATAGTTTAACTATATTCAAAGTGGTCTGCGCGAGAGATGATTTTGAAGCGCTGCTATTCGTGTCTTCATTTGACTGCTGCATTTCCAAATGAACGCCATAATCCGAAGCAATCATGGCTATCGAACAAGATGTAATTAGAAGTATGAAGGAGCAAAGTCAGCATTGTGAAAGCAGTAGTAAACAGGTTGAGTTCGAATGAGTTGCTTACATCCTGCAGAGCCCTCCTCCTGGCATATTAAAGGGCTAGCCTCAGACTTCATATTTGGCTGTGAGGTGGTGAAGGTATGTTCGATTCTACCTGATGGAAGATTTTTCGATCGAACTGGTGGTGATGTGATGCCGTCTATTTTAAATCTTGTGTCAACCCAGTTACAAGTTGAAAGTACCGGTATCAAAGATAGCAGCTAAAAACAACAGTGTTATTATTTTTTGTTATCATTCGTCATTCATTCATTGGTTGAAACAAGTGGAAATTGCGCGGAAGTTCGGAATTTTTTTCCTCACGTTTCACATCACATTATTGATTATTGTCGACACTTCAACAACAAGAAGCCATACATTCAAACAAATAAACTTGCTATTTAGGGCACAAACATTTCTGAAAAATGTGATTTCTTTAGCTTTTAATATTAGTTAGACAACAAACTTGTACAGTGGAAAGAAATTAAGATTGCAGGCTATCCAAATTCAAACTAGAGAATTTTGAGAAATCAGATCTAGCCCTGTGAGCTTCCCGCTCTATACTGCCTATTCATCTCTTGACGACGACGATCGTCCATTGCCTGCTGCTGTCTCCTCATTTGACGCAAGCGATCCTTCACCAAGTCACAATTTGGAATAAGACAATTCTTGGTCTTGCAAGACAGAGCATGGTATTTGAGAAGACTCAAAATGCGTTTGCATATCTTGCACCCTCCAGAGTGGTTCTGCTTACATGATTTACTATGCATCAGATACTGCTTCATCTTGACACAATTAGACGAAGTGCATTTAGAAGAGTTGCAAAGAGACGCATGTTCCAACAGTTGAATATGTAGTTTGATATGTTGGCGTCTCTCTCGTCTCTGTGCTTCGGTTTTCTGACCTCCTCCGCCACCGCCATTTTGGTTGGAGTCTCCGTCGACAGACTTCGGCACCAGCTGGTGTGTGCAGCTGCCACGTTGGACATTCGGATTCTTGTAGCAATCTGAACAGAGATCGTAATCGGTGCATTGAGGACAATTGTACCGGATGCCATTGAGAATATCTTTGTTACAACCAGCGCACATTTGAACAATTTTCGCAGCGTCGGGATTGTGAAGATGCCATAACACCATCATTGATGTATGTTTTGCTCTCCTTGGCTGATCAAACTGATAGTGATTCTTCTTACACAAGTTCAAAAAGTCTTGACGTGTTTCAAGGATTTCACACTCCAGCTCTTCAGCGTCATCGTCGAAAATCTTGACAGGATTGCCTTTTCTATCTGTTTTAACATTGGCTTCCGTGAGCACAGGTTTGTGAGCCTCAATGAGTTTTAGCTTCTTACGGTCCTCAAGTATTTCCTTTGGAACTTTTCTCTGCTCTTCAGTCGCACCCTCCCAATTCAAATATGCAACAATAAAACTGTCTTTCATAGGTTTGATGAAGTCCCCCAATTGCTTCATCACAGGATCGCTTGAAGAATCGAACGGCTGTGGATCGTCGCCTTTGATGAAATCGTCTTCCAATCCACCAGATCGTGTACCCTTCCGCATCTTCTTTGTCTTGTCTGTAGTGTCTGCAGTTTTCGACTTCTTCTTCACTTTGTTTTTCCCCTTGCCGCCCTTTGATTTCCCTTCTTCGACTTCTTTGATGATGTGCTCGACTTCGCCGCTGAAGTAATCTCCTTCCAGATATGGAACAGCAGTGGCATCAAAGTTTCCAGATGAGAAATATAAATCGTACATATTGGTCAATTTACCAACAATCTCGCGCCGTTGGCATTCGATCAACATATCAATATACCATTGCCGCAACCTATTATCCTTCGGTGTCTTCTGATCTTCAGGTTTTGCGTAGAAAATGTAATCATCCCCCTTAAGAGGAGGGCACGCCCAGATATGTGCAGACGCAAATCCACGTTTCCGAGCGTAATCAAGATATGCAATGAGAATTTCATGGTACACAAATGTTCGTAGATGACGGGGTCTCATGTAATATACACTGTCGAGGTACGAGATATAAACAGTTCGCGAATTGGGGGCAGGATTCTTGTCATCGTGCTCGTAGACGTAAAGAGCAAATAGGATAACGTCGACACCATCAAGATTCTGGAAGACTAGTAAACATTTACAGCGGTAAGGGAACTCTTCCGGATAATTTTTGTGCGCGTATCGCTGCCTCATTCGTTCTCTGACCTCAAGCTTCTTGTTACCTGATGTTGCCTGCCGTATCGTTATCTTCCCTCCACCACTCACATAATTCAGTGCTTGGTCAAAAGGGATGTTCTAAGATAGGTATCACAATGTTAGACACTGCATGAAGATAGAAATATAACTGTAGACCATTCACTTACCTCGGCGTCAGCTTTCTCTCTAGCAAGCTCCCTATGCTTCGCCCGCAATTTAACAGTGACATGATCTTCCAGCCATTCGGACAGTTTTGTACGAGGAAGGTCGTCTGCAATAAGATTCCTTTCGTCGGGTGTTTTGCCTGTCTTTTGCCTCACTTTGATGAGGCATTTGGGACATGTGTACTTCACAGAATCGTCATGTTTGTTCTGTCTTGGATTGAAAAGACCGCAGATTTGATGCATCCAACGGTCGCAAGCGTCACACTGTACCCAATTCTCCTCATTTACTTCATCGTTCTTTTTCTTTACCAAATCTTTCTTCATTATTGTACAATCTTGCACATGAATAGGACTGTCGTCCAAGTCATTGTAGCATGAAGCGCACCAGTTGTATTGGTTGGAGCCAACATAGAAATGTCTATTCCTGTGAATTCTCTGCTGTTGACAATTCATACCTGAGCAAAAGAAAACTGGTGGTTCAAATTGAAGTTTTTCACACCCACATAAACAACATGCACGATCGCTCTTCCTTCGCTCTTCCTCCTCTTTTTTTAGCTCCGCGATTAATTTGTCATACTCTCCCGAATATAACCCTTTTAAGTTCTTCGCCATCTCGTGTACGGCTGATTCGGGTTCGTTGTAAGAGATAGCATTATCAAAAGTAAGGCGGACGTCGCTATCAAAGCTTTGTATATCGCGGTAGGTGTCGAGACGTTTATGAATTGTTCCTAAGTCCATTGGTTTCTTGATCTTGTCAAAGTAATCTTCAATTCCAAGCACAATAGGATCAACAGGGGTGTTAAAAACCCATCCGTCATCATGATTCATGAGGGTTTTCAAGACAGCTTGACATTTATCCTTCAACTCCTTAGGAGGCAGCTGCAATACCTGACTTAGGGACTGAATGTGCAATTCAATTTGCTTAATCGTCAAGCTCTTCAAGAGAGTGCTGGTATCGTCCTCTGCCTTCTTTTCACTCGTCGTTCTGGGACGCTTAGGGTTTATGATAGGTGAAGTTGTGCTGATAGAGTCATTCGCAGTTGGGTTTACATTTGGAGGCTGCACTGGTTCCCGAGATCTTTTGCCTAAAATATCTGTTCCGTGTACCTTATTTTCGAGACCTTGACGGATAGCTTCTCTCACAGGTTGACATGACGGGCACTTGGCGTCCTTGCACTTTCGATAGTGCATCAGAACGTATCTGCTGCTTATGCAATGAGCAACGTCACAATCCTTCTTTGAGCAGTTTGAAATGTGCTTCCATAAAAGTCTCATACTATGACAGTGAGGGGTAACTTTACATTTTCCTTCTTCAGCCGTGCATTTCGAAGCGTGTCGCAGTAATAATAATCTTTGCTGCTTATGGATAATGCGCTTACTCCATTCTTCTTTATCTGATCCCACAGTTTCTGACGACGGCAAAACCCTTGGCTTCAAAATACTCCCTGGGTTCTGGCTGTTCACAGGATTCTGGCTAGCGACATTTACAGGATTAGGATTCATGTGAGGATAAGTTGAGGATGGCATTTCTGGATGAACAATGCGATTTTGAGGCGGATAAGGAGCTGGTGCCAGTGGAATAGATGGATCAGTGGGTCTAGATGGCACAGGCACAGATGGAGCGGGAGGAGGATACGGATTACTACTTGAAGACCCTGCTTGATAAGGGGCTGTCGAAATGTCTCGTTGACCAGGAGCTGCTGATTTATCTTTCCCTTTCCATACGGATTGCCTCACGGGTTTGCAAATAAGGCACTCTTGATCTTTGCATTTTCGGTAGTGGCTTAATATCGTTCTACTCGAGTAACAATGCTGCACCCGACAGTTATAATCTTCGCATCTTGCCATGTGAGACCATAGTCGCTTCATCTCTATACAATAAGGAGTTGCTTTACACTTCCCATCGTCAGCCTGACATTTCGAAGAATGATGGAGAAGTAGCAATCGCTGCTGCTGTTTCCGCAGTCTATCTCTTGACTCCTGGCTTCTGCTATCAGGCAAACCATCCGGCAAAGTCCCTGAACCATTCCTGCCTCCTCGTGGTCTGTTGCTTCCACTCACTGGTTGCGGATCAGGGGCGAGCATCCCAGTATCATTGTTCGGGTTCTGAATTGGTGGATTTATTCCACCCATCATGTGACTATTAACATTCTCAAGATTAACAAGCTCTTTGCCTGTACCTGTGCCTGAACTTGTACCTGTGCTTGTACCTCTTCCCGATTGCGGCGGCATTTTCGGTTGGGTTATGTAAGGCGGACGCTGTCCTGGTACAGATCCTGGTCCAGGTCGAATACCTCTTGGTCCGCCATGGCTAGGACCCATTCCACCCGGTCTAGGTGCATTAGTCACAGGGCCGTTATTCGGCTGTCCGTAACCAGGAACAACATTGTGTCCTTGCCCACTTCCTCTAGGACGATTTTCAGTATCATCCGAATCATTTGAAATTTCACTAGCGATTGCTTGCAACCTTTCTTTGAGCGTGTTTTTGTCAATATAGTGTTCAAAGGACGGCGCCGATCTATAGAGAGTTACTTCTAGTTGTTTCACCATTTGCGGCAAGACTTGTGATATGTCCCCTTTCTTCTTGCTTCGTTTCAGCAGAGTTACTCTGTATATCAAATCAAATTCAATCAAGTACAAAAGAGCGTGCAATTGGAAAAAAGAGTGAGTAACTTGACTTGACAAAAAAATAACTGTCGCCAAAATGGATGTATCCAAACTTACATGTTTTGAATCATATCTCTTCTTGCTTCCATATCCTTGCTGCTTTGCCAGTTTCCATTTATTGGTTTCGATTCAGCTCCATTAAACCCAGCATTATTCACAATTCCATGTCCAGATCTATTTTGATCTTGAGTAGATCCACCATGCGAATGTCCCCCAACAGATGAGCTTGAAGATTGTCCATGAGCTGGTGGTGGAGCAGGAGGTTGCATTCTTATATGATTCGAGGGCGGAGCATGAGGGTGTCCACTAGGTACCATGGGATGATGTTGAAAGTGAGGATGTCCATACCCTCCAGGAGCATGTGGCATCCCTGAATGCTGATGAGACTGATGATGATGCTGTGGCGGATGACCGTGCATAGAATGGTGTGGATGGTGGGGATGCTGCGAGTGTTGATGAGGTGGACCTGAACCAGGACCTGCTCCTTGCCCAGCTCCAGGCCCGCCGGGCCCCTGTCCGGGACCAGGTGCCATAGAATGCATATGATGACCAAGATGCGATGGATGTTGTCCTGGCACGGGCCCTGAATGATGTTGATTGGGGCCTTGTCCAGGACCATTTCGGCTATGACCACCATGGCTATGATTTCCAGGCTGTTGTCTAGAACCAGGCGGTGAATGAAGTGGTCGATGATAAGGTGAGGGAGCAGGAGCATTTTGCATCGATGAGTGAGCATGTGGGTGCTGACTGGACGATCCTTGCTGATGCTGCTGCTGACTTGATGGTTGATGTCCTGAAGGACCAGCTGTTCCAGGCGGCTGTCCCTGACCTTGCCCCGAAGGCGGAGCAGCAGATATCGACCTTTCAATGCCAGAACCAGGAGGGCCGTTTAAATTACTGGCACCAGGGAGAGATTGAGAATGCATCGGACCAGAGCCGGGAAATGACGACGAATGCGGTCCTGGATGTTGTGCGTGACCGCCATTGGTATTTGAATTAGAACCACGCCTAGAAGACCCCATGTGTTGTTGAGGAGGCTGGCCGTGGTGGTGATTTGGCCCTCCTGGGGCAGAAGAGGGGTGGTGCTGACTGTTACCATATTGGTGGTTTGGTAGCATTTGCGGGGGGTAAGCATTGCTCATTGGAGGATGACCTTGCGAATGCGACGACGATGACTGTCTATTGCTATTATTGTTGGATCCTTGTAACGATGGCGGAGGAGGACCTGGAGGAGGTCGGGAAAGAGCTGCTGATCCCGGTGGCAATGACGGAATCATTTGTGTGTTCTAGTTGTAGTTACACGTTCAGCACAAATCTCAACTGCTTTTATGTGCACTCGGGACTGCTTCCACTGTTCTTCCTCGGCTACTTCTCTAGCACAGCTCAATGCCAAATTGAACTGCGCACTTATAGACCTTTCCGGATAGCTACTACACAAGGAGGGTTGCAATGAGAAGATTGCACAAGTTAGAGCAGGTAGGGGAAGAGAAGGTGAAGCGGATGTTGGATGTTCTGTCGTGCATGCATCAGAAAAATTACGTTCAATTTTTTCGCACAAGGTTTTTGTAAAAGGGTGGGAAAGACGTGTGCGGAATATGTTACCCCCTCCAAGACAATGCTAGATGCTACTAGGTAAAAAGAACACTGTACGTCACGCACTCTCAACTAAAAGAAAGCCAACGTCCTATGCAATATTCTTGCTGATCCCCTTGACTGGATTAATTATCTTGGACTTACCCGTTATGATATCTTTTCCAATCTAAGTGGGAGTGGAGAAATTCAATGTAGGAAGGCGGAGGTGTGATGTGTTGTTATTTTAGGCTGTAGGAAATACACGGGATTTCAAAGTTCAAGAAGTGTTCGTTTGGCGGTATAACTGAAAAAGGCCTTTTCGATGTGACGTTCGCGGATTATTTTTCGTCAAAATCCCTGATGACCTTCTTGGGTCAACATCAAAGGGCATTGACTGACTGGTATATGAATAGAATAGAATCTCATCAATAAGAAAGATGCAATCCATCCTTGGGCTGGAATTTTGATAGGTATTCTACTGTACTGTGTACTGGAATTAAGAAAATTGGCAAGGCATCATAATGAATGACATGTATATGAACTATTTTAGAAATGTTCATTCTATGGACCGTTGGACATTGAACGTGATGGACTTTGAACCTATGAGTAAAAACCTTCGATGGTCCAAATTGTTTGCAATCAACTGAAGAAAAGGTCTAATGTTCGCTTTATAAAATCGCTATGACCTATGTACCAGCAGGTAAACAAAGCAGAAAATATCCAACCCAACACCACATTCGAACATCTCTAATGTTTCTTTCGGATAAACAAGAATATCAAAGGTCTATTCGCATGGCTCTTTAGGCTTTTCATTACATATTTTGAAGTCAAGACGACTAAAATATTCAAAGAATGAAGACAGCGTCACCTTGTAACTTGTAACGCTCCGAAAACGCCCGAAAGCGCAGTCCTCTTCTTTTTTTGTTGTTCTCTTTATCCTTTGTGTAATGATGTGTAATGTGTAATGTCGCATCACACTCATGCTAGTTGCTAGAGTACACCAAAAGATTGGAAAGTTACTGTAGACTTATTACAACAACCCCACAACTTCAAACTATTGATACAACAAACACTATTGTACTTCCCTATTCAATAAAACGAATTCAAGCTATGGGCTTTAAGAGTTTTTTACTTTGCTCTACCTTTGCAGCAATTTTTTCATCCTCATCTGCAAATTCTGCATACATTTGTCCTTATGGAGGGGAGGATCCTATAGAGGTCGATGTTGGTGGTAAGACTACTTGTTGATTTGGCTGATGCAACAAGAGAACAGCACCCTATGCACATGCACATAAAACTAACATTTGATCTTTCTTCGGTAACTTCATAGATCAAGATTTGCAAAACATTCAGCTGCGAAGAAGCACAATTGGATCGGTGTGTATGCTGTCATATGTAATCCCTGGAAAGGAGGGGGTTGACTTGTCTTCTCGGCAGATAAGCATTAATGATCCAAACTCCGACTACAAGCTGATTCCGATTTCTCGGTCCTACGACAATGGGGACTGGACAAGAGTTGCGGGTGCATTTGCATCTTCTGTGGAAATGCAAAGCTGTGATGAATTATCGTGTGACCTAGAAATAACATTCCCGCAGAGCATGAATCGAAACGGGAAGGCTGTATTACTTGCTTTTGAGCATGCCTTGAAAAACGAAAAGGAGGAGTTGTCACGTTTTTTAATCCAGACAACATTTGGTCCGACGAAAGACATGATTGATGGCTGGGTGGATGAAGGATATTCACACGATATCTCTGGATATACAAAGTGGGTGGATGATCAAATGGATCCATCTGTAGTTTCACCAACCTACCACCGTGAGTATTATCGGCAATTCTCCGATTTTAAGTTATTCAAAGGCAATGTACAAGACGGACATTTGGGAACAATTCACCCATGTAAACAATTTTCCCGCTGGATAGATTATACATTCGATGCAGATGATTTGAGAGAAGAGTTTGACGTGATATCTTTGCCCAGTGGGCAGTATCTTATCACATTAGGCGGAGTTCCTAGAAGTGTGGTATATAGCTTCGAGGCAAAAAATGGCAGTTGGAAGGGAGAAGGAAAATATGCATATTGTGAGTGAATGACTGTTTTAGTAGAATGGCCCACGTCAAATCAAAAACAATGTTACTAATCACATATTTTCAATCAAAGGTGACAATAGCAAAAGTGATAATGTGGGTAAAGAAGTGTATGTAAGGGCCCACTGGGCTAAGGATTGCCAAAAGCTCAAAGGGGGGAATCCTATGGTACGCTTCACTGATGAAGTGATCAACAACTCGCAATATTCCTCTGGTTTAGATGTTTTAAAACTGCCAGGATATCATGGATTTGACATTCTTCCGGGGAAGCTTCTCGTTGACAGGGAGGAGGAAAGAGGAAACAAATCATATCGTCTCAAAGAAGGGATGTTCGATAATGCCAAGTGTTCAGGTCTTGGTCGAGTATTCACAAATGTTGTGGGTCGCGTTGACGGTGACAAGTATTTTCGTTACGCTGCGTATGGGGTGTTTGGGCAGAATACTGTGGAAAGCCCAAGTTCAGGAGGAGGTCTTTCAGAAGTTGCTGAAGGTGCTCATTTTTGTTCGAACGTGCCAAAGAATTTTCAGAATATCAATTCTTGTTCGCTGAGCGACGGCGTGTCTTGCTACCCCAGTAGCTTCACAAGTGAGGTTGTCGAAAGAAACTCAAGGGTATTGGTTTGTGGATCGGCAGGTGAAGTTTTAAACAGCCAAAACTTGCCTTTGTCTCAGACCGAAACCTTTCATCCCTATCGTTGTAAGTTATTCAGTTTTTCACATGACCCACTGAAATTATCTGCGTGGAATCCATTGAGTTGATTAATTACCAACTCCGCTCATCTTTTATTCATGTCTAGCCTCAAATCACAAAGTGCACTGGTATAATCTCCCAAGACAAAGAGGAAACGTCTGGTTCATGGTCAATCTCACAGCAAAAGATCAGCTCCGGCAACGTGTTGCATGGGCACTGTCCGAAGTACTTGTTATCAGTACTCATCTGGTAAGTGAAACATCATTTCATGAGATTTTGTTCCCTATTTCGCCTAGTCAACTAAAAAATGAAATTATCGATCGATGAAGATTCCCAGGACGTGGAAATGGACTGAAATTTTCTTGAGCTACAACGATATCTTTGTGCGTCATGCGTTTGGCAATTACAAGGATATCCTTCGTGAAGTTGCATACAGCCCAATGATGGGTGAGTTCTTGTCGCATCTTGGAAACAAAAAGGCGTTTGGAAATAATCGTCCTGATGAAAACTTCTCGAGAGAATTAATGCAGTTATTCACAGTGGGTACTAAGATGTTGAATATTGATGGGACTGAACAGCAAGTCGGTGGGTCTCACATACCTACGTACAACAATGCTGACATTCGCACTTTTGCGAGAGCTTGGACTGGCTTTGATCGAGAATATAGAAGGGGTAATTTGGAGGGATATTGGTTTATGCCGAATCGTGTTGATCCTATGCTCATTGATGGCAAATGGAGAGACCCGTTTCCCAAAGCTGATCTTCTTGGTGGATATATCGGTGATAAGTATCCACTTTGCATCGACTTGCCCAAAAGACAATTCCTACGAAAAGGGGCTGTGTATCGTTTGCAGGGAAGCTGGAACATGCCCGAGGTGCAATACGATCCTCCGAGTTGGAAAGACATGGACCGAAAGTATTTTGAATTGGTGAATGTAAGCGGTTTATTTCAGTATCTTTGTAACTCAAATGATATCTCCGGCACGTGTGATTTCCGTCCTGAAATATATTTGAATGAAAATTTATCATGTAGGGGACATGAATGCAAAGTGGAAAATGTCCGTCTTGTGAAGGTCCAAGATGTTTACTATGAATACGTGAGACCAGCATGTATCGAATTATCTTTTCACAAGACCGAAGATCTGAAATTAATTGTTGATACACAAAGTGATACAGCAATGTGTTTGCATAGACAAATTGATGATATAGCCCATGATGCATGCTGTCGAAAGGGAAATACAGTTGCAAGAAACTTTTGCAAATTCAGTGGGCAAAGGAAGTCCTTCGACTTTGCATCTGATCAATGTAAGGCCGATGATGGTTTTGCAGGTATGTGTGCGTGGGATGAAATTTTTGCTAGCCCACCCTGCAGGCTGGATTCTTTATCAGTTCAATATCATTGGACTGACCAGAGTTGCGAGACATGGATCGGAGGTAAGCGAATCAAAGTTTTCTTGATTACCATGTCAACTATCGAAGCCTGATAATTTCATTCGTATTTCTAGTGCGAGGGGATGGTATGATCAAAATTTTACATAGGGCAGATATAGACGATCAAACTGCTACCATTACCGACTCTGTGGCGTGGAATAATGATAATTGGTTCAAAGTAAATTGGGAAAATGGAGCCTTCCCAAAAGCGTCGATCAGTTGCGAAAATACCTTTCACGCATTTTATGGATGTAAAAGTTCTGTAATTGTACAGGAAGTGCCTGTATTTTCTAGTATACCCACCTATGCTGAAGCGGTAGAGCTATCCATCGGATTCCAAGATCTCGATTCATTTGATACTGGAACGTATATCCTTGCAGAATCAGGTGACGAGATACATGTTTATCATAGACATGGATGGCCAGGTTACAGCATTTACACCATCTTCAAGATTGAATACAAGGGCGCCGCTATCTATTTACGAAATGTTGAATCTATGGTAACATTGACTGGGACATCTTTCAAACTGCGCAATCCTCCCCACATGGTCCAGCTTGCATTTGGTGAAAGGCGGGATGCAATATATGAAACGGAAGCTATACTTGACCATCTACTTTTTCACCCAAATACTGCTCCCTTTTTAGCTCATAAAATGATTCAAAAGCTTGGCATTTCCAACCCAAGCCCGGACTATGTTTCTCGCGTTGCAACAGCCTTCAAAGAGGGTTCGATTAATTTTGGTACCACGTCTTTTGGCAATGGGAGATATGGTAGTATGAGTGCTCTGGTCGCATCGATAGTATTAGATATCGAGGCACGAGCGGTTGTTCTAGATGCAGATCCAAGCCATGGTTCTGTAAGAGAAAATATAGTCAAACTTGTGCATTTGTTAAGGGCGCTGAATTTCACCAAGAGAACTAATGAAAACGAGATCAGAATTCCTACAAATCTTTTTGATAGAATTGGTCAAAGTCCGTACATGGCTAAATCGGTGTTTTCATTCTTTAGGCCCGAGTATGCTACGGTCGCCATGATAGATTCCAAACTTGTAGCACCCGAGTCTCAGATTTTAACCTCCCCGAGCGTGGTTTCTTTCTTAAACGGAATTACATCGTTACTTTCGTTTGGTCTCACAGCATGTTTCCAAGGGTTCGGAGAAATAACAACCAATGACTGTAATGGTTACATTGATGATACTTCGTACAAGAACGAGAGGTCGCGAGGCTCTCTGATTTTATCGTTTGGCAATGATGATAGTGTCGTTGACGAGCTTGCAATGTTACTAACGGGTGGAAGATTAAATTCTTCCTCTCGTACTATGATTGAAGCCAATTTTGCTGCGAAAAATAACCCTGACGAGGCTCTCCGTTACGCCGCAAAAGCATTGATCGCCACAGCAGAATTTCATGTTACGAACTTATTTCATCCCATTGCCAATTTTTCAAGGCCAGATGTTCCTGTCCCATCTTTACCACAAGAAGAATACAAAGCAATAGTATATGTCATGCTACGAGGAGGGCTTGATACGATGAATCTTCTTGTACCCTATTCTGGATGCAAAGATGGAAAAGGTGAGTGACTTGAGTAATTTCAATGACAATCATTTGCTTGGTCAATGGTAATTCATGCTAAAAACATATGCAGACATGTATGAACAATATAGGTCGGTGAGAGGCATAGTGGCTGTTGATAAAGAGGACCTATTGGAAATTGATGCATCATCATCTCAACAAGTCTGCCGCACTTTTGGTGTGCACAAAAGCATGAGTGTTTTAAGAGACTTATACAATGAGAATGACTTGCAGTTTTTTGCGAATGTAGGGGCAATGCCACGTCCAACAACCAAATCCCGTTGGCAAGAAGACACGAAGGCAAGTGAACTGTTTGCTCACAATACTCAGGAAAAAGACGTTCAAACTTTAGATCGTACTTTCAAACCCCTTGGCACTGGGATTGGCGGAAGAATGATTGATGCTCTTTCAGAAAAAGGCTTCAAAACAGGTTCCGTGTCCATTGCTGGACCATGTTTCGCACTCGATTCAAAGACAACAAAGACTCTAATTGTACCAGAAAGCGGATATCCAGAGTTTGGTAAGTCGAGGAATGTCACGGGGATCCCTAGTCTAATTGTTCGTATCAGCTCATCTCTAGTTGCCTTTTACCTCTTCATTTGAATCGATCAGATCCAGCAAGGACTTGGACTGGTAACTACTCGGATATAGTTATGGAATTGAACAAAGAGTCTTCTTTGGGTAGTAGTCTTTACGGTGACATATGGGCAGAAACAAGCATTGCCGCTTTGAACGAAAATCATTTTCTGTACAGTAAATACACGAATGCTGAGTTGTCTACTCAGTTCCCAAAATCTTCGCTTGGGAATCAATTTAAAGCAATTTCCAAAATGATCAAGATTCGCAAAGAACGGGGTATTGAACGTGACATTTTGTACGCAGAAAAATTGAATCTAGATATGCACGCAAATATCAATGCCCATCTCCCTACTCATTTCAATGAAATTAACTCAGCTCTCAAGTCACTCAAGGAGGAGATGAAGGCACAGGGAATGTGGAATCAAGTAAACATTGTTTTTGTGTCAGAGTTTGGACGGACTCTACAGCCTAACACGGCTAATGGTACTGACCATGCGTGGGGAGCAAACTATTTTATGGCAGGCGGCGCACTTGACGGTGGGAAAATATTGGGCAAGTATCCTGCTGATCTGACAGAGGACAGTCCATTGGTCATTGAAGGAGGCATTATAATTCCTACACTCTCGTGGGAATCCATTTGGAATGGAATTGGTGAGTGGTTCGGCGTAGAAGGGAACCTTGATCAAATACTTCCCAATCGTAGAAACTTCAATTCGCTCCATCAAGGGAAGGACCTATTTTTGCAGGAGCCCAGTCCCACTCCCTCAAATTCGCCAACATCACTCCCTTCTTCAACACTTATGCCTTCTGCCCGCCCAAGTACCCAACCATCTATCTCTCCCACTATTGTACCTTCTTTATCTCCCACGATTGCTGCCTCTACCGGTCCGAGTACTCAACCATCAATCACCCCCACGAGTGCTGCCTCTATTGTTCCTAGTGTCAAGACCACCAACGCTCCGTCAGATACTCAATGTCTGGACTCTCCATTGAATGTTGAAATCAGCGATATTCTGAGGAACTGCAATTGGGTTAAACAAATGACAAATTGGAGGTGCCAAAAATATGGAATCAAGTAAGTCAATCATGCCAGCCAATTCTGCTTTGTTACCAGCGTTATTCTAAACTTTCTCTTTCAAGATCACACTGTCCAATAACATGTAATAGCCTGGAAGAATGCACAAATGACACTTTGAAAAGATTTCAACTACCAGATAATAGTTTCCCTTTGCGGACCTGTAGGTGGGTGTCAGAAAAACTGCATGAAAGGTGCACACTGCCAGGAGTTCGTCACTCATGTCGCGAAACTTGTGGCTAAAAGACGAAGAACCACGACTGTAGGAGATACCTTTTGACCAGACGATTGCTGCCAACGCATAATATCGACTTGTAAATGTTGCTTTATATTTTTTCTAGAAAAGCCTTAGTTTTGGGTACCTAGAATACAGATTTCGATGCTATTTTCCACTCGTAGATTATCTGTTTGCAACTCAGAGGCTTCCTCTTCGTAATCCGAATCAGCAATCTCACTATCTCCAAGCGATTCCCCGTCTATCTCTTCGTCAATCAGAGAGGATGGATCAATTTCCTCATCATCGCATGATTCTCCGTCAACACTTTCTTCGCTCTGCCGTTCCTTATCCTTCACAATAACGCCCGACAGCTCAGGGTTTGGTAGAGGCTCGGTGTTGCTGGAATCCATCCAAATGGAAGAAGGCGCTGAAAGTGCAAGAACGTTCTTTACCCTTTCATCTCGTGTCTGTGTAGGAAGATCCTTATCAATATCATTATCAACGTTGGATTCTTCAATGTCCTTTCCTTCGAACATGGCTTCAAGGCGGTCTAAGAATATGTCGTTGTATACAGACCAACTGTTCCAGGCTGATAGAACTTTTCGGACGGTGCCCCGCCATTTATTCATGGTGATTCTACCTGCAGAACCATTTCCATGTTCTCCGAGGCGCTTAAATACATCTGGAGCCATAATTTCAATTGCGTCACGGTATTGAAAAGCATTTTTAACCCCAATCTGCTGAGAATTGAACAGAATGTCTGACAAGAGAAAAAGACGAGCGCATTTGGTCTCTATACTAACTCCAAGGCGATTGTCCAGCAAAGAAGTCTCCAGCAATTTGCAGATATGTTTGGCAGCAAAAGTGTTATCGAAGCAAAACGCCATTGCTTCGCAGATTGATTCCCTAGAGCAGCATAGGTTATCCATAATTCCATTCCATTCTTCCAAGAGTTTGGAACTTAACGACACGTGACCATCTGCAGATTTCCGCCTAGATTTCTCAATCTGTCTTCCCGTTGTATGATAGCCCCTTCGAGCTGCAACTAGCTGCCGGCGTTGCTGCTTTAGGAGTTGCATCTTGTCACTTTTTATTTCCTCCTCCAACATGTTCTGAGCTACAAGTTTAGGATCTAGCGGCGGTGGAATCCAAAATTGACCACCTGGTTGTATCATAACAAAGGGCTCTGTGCGCCAAGAGAAGTATGAATCACCTTGGCTAAAAGAAAATACCCTCCACCTGTA
>Ga0209712_10001087_pt1 | contig 23314 bp, 24 predicted proteins | sample ArcOceMetagenome_FD_187443 | JGI IMG/M metagenome (GOLD analysis project Ga0209712, IMG submission 187443) | Marine eukaryotic phytoplankton communities from Arctic Ocean - Arctic Ocean - Greenland ARC118M Metagenome (SPAdes) (version 2) | ecosystem: Environmental > Aquatic > Marine > Oceanic...
GCGCCGCCTGTTCCGCACATCTTTTTTAATTGGCTGCATAAGTCTTTTAATTCATTTTCGGGTAAGTCTAAACCAGTCACCGTTGTCATACCTTTACCTTTACGGCCTTTAGTTTCACGGCGAATGCGCACCACACCATCAGTTTTTATTGACGGTTTACTTTGTTCTTTATTTTGAATACGCCCAGTTTGTGTACTGTACACCAGTCTATTTTCACTCATATTTATCTTGTACCATGTTAATGCTGAGTGGGTAATATCTACATTCTATTAAAAAAATGTGATTCTTTGTAGGCAAAGCTGCAAAACTATTATTTAATAACATCAACTTAGAGTTAAATGATGCAATACTTTTTTTGTCGAATAGGGGAACTACATGAGTTTAGATAGAGAATTTTCTGCAGATGGTAAAGAATTAACCATTTACCTAGAAGAAAAATTCGATTTTGGTAAAGTTCAAGACTTTCGCTTAGCTTATTCAGAAGGTAACGAAGAGGTCACTAGTATTGTGATTAATTTACAAAAAACTGAGTATATGGATAGTTCAGCTTTAGGTATGTTACTCAACATGCAAAAGAGCTTAAATGATTCCGTGAAATCATTCAAAATCACCCATTGCCGTCCGCAAGTTCTAAAAATTCTGCAGATTGCCCGATTTGGCAAAAAATTCGACATTTTATAGTTTTTCGTAATTAAATATGCGTATTTTAGTCGTTGATGATGACACTCTTAATCGATTTTTGTTGGTGCACATGCTTGAGCAACAAGGGTATATGGATACCTTTGAAGCCGAAGATGGGGTTGTTGCGTTAGAATTAGCTAAGCGTATAAATCCTGATCTTGTGTTGCTTGATGTTGTCATGCCAGAAATGGACGGTTACGAAGTTGCTACAAGACTAAAAAAATTAGCCGGTGATATTTATTTACCTATTATTTTTATCACAGCTCTTGAAGATGAAGCATCACTCGCTAGGTGTTTAGAAGTAGGTGGCGATGATTTTGTAGCCAAACCTTTTGATAAAGTTATTCTGGCCGCAAAAATCCGAGCGCATGCTCGTACTCGATTACTCAGTAAAAAAGCTTACGAACAAAACAAACAACTTTCTTTTTATCGCAACGCTATTGAACGCGAACATAAAATTGTTGAACATATTTTTGCCAATGCACTCTCCGTTGATAAATCATTTACTCGATATCTCGATTACTGCCTAAATCCAGCTAGTGACTTTAATGGCGACTTGTTTTTAGCCAGTGAAAGCCCAACTGGCGGAATGTATTTTTTAATCGGTGATTTTACTGGCCATGGTCTAGCCTCGGCTATTGGCGCACTGCCGGTATCACAAGCTTTTCAAACGATGTCGAAGAAAGGGCTTTCGTTAATGGAAATGGCAGAAACCATTAACCAGACTTTATTGATGTTGCTTCCTGGAGATATGTTTTTTGCAGCAGCAATTGTCGAAATCAATAACACCGGAAAACAAATAGATATATGGAATGGCGGTATGCCTAGTTTGTTACTGCAAGATCCCAGCGGAAAAATAGTTAAGCGTTTTACATCAAGACATATGTCTCTGGGGATATTGGAAAGTCACGAATTTGAATCTGAAGTAGAACGTTATGAAATGAAATTTGGAGACAGATTGGTCGCCTTCAGTGATGGCATAGTAGAGCTTGAGAACCAAGAGTGTGCAATGCTGGGTGATGAGGGCATTGAAAATTGGTTAAACATTCAACCTGACATATCTGTTGAGGGTATCATCAGCAAAGCCACAGATTATCTAGGTGGAATGCAACGTAAAGACGATATAACACTCGTCATTTTCACCAGTCAGCCATTTGGAGCAATTACTAAAAAAGGTGTTGCCTCCAAGGTTCCTATCAAAATAGTCATTGAATTGGATGCTAAACATATTAAATTTGCCGATCCTGTTGTAGATTTAGTCAATGTTGTGTCCAATCAGTTGAACTTATATGGTATTCACTCTGAACTGTTTACGGTGCTTAGTGAGTTGTATAATAATGCGCTAGAGCACGGTGTATTGGAACTTGATTCAGCGTTAAAACAATCAGACGACGGTTTTTTTGAATATTTTACTTTGCGTGAAGAAAAACTTTCGGTGCTAGAGGTAGCTAGTATTGTTATTTCTGCTGAGTATCAACCTGATGAAAATACCTTGGCAATTAGGATCAAAGACTCAGGTTCAGGCTTTAAACAGCAACATATGTCAAAACTTGAAAATGTTGAAAAAAGTTATGGACGAGGCATTTCGTTGGTAAAAGAGCTGTGTGAATCTATTGAGTACACGAATAAAGGCAATACAGTCGATGTTGTGTTTAAAATTTAACTTAAGGTGTGAACCGCGTTGGAAAAAATTAATATAAGGGTTGCCAAGCAAAGTGATGTAACGTCATTGGTTAATTTTAATCAATTAATGGCATGGGAAACCGAGCAAAAAAAATTAGACGAAGACATTTTGTCTAAAGGTGTATCAGCCTTGATTGCCGATGATAACAAAGGTTTTTATTTGGTTGCTGAACAAAATAACGAAGTGGTTGGTAGTTTAATGGTGACCACCGAATGGAGCGATTGGCGTAACGGTGTTTTTTGGTGGGTACAGAGCGTTTATATTTCGCCAGATTATAGGCGTCAAGGTATCTACGCCCAGTTATACGCCCAAGTCAAAGCTTTAGCCGAACAACAACAGAATGTATGTGGTTTTAGGTTATACGTAGAAAAAGAAAACCTTATCGCTCAGAAAACCTATGAATCTTTGGGAATGCAACAAAGCCATTATCTGATGTACGAAGAATAACTTTGATATTGCGAATAATTCTCAATTAGATTAACATCCAGTTTCTTTGTTTACCTTTGTCAGTAAAATTAGGACTTCTCCTTGAAAAATTTCATCTCTTGTATGTTTGTTGTGACAGCTATGCTGTCTCCATTAGTTGTGGCTGAGCAAGTCAATTTGTATTCAGCGCGCAAAGAAGCGTTGATCAAACCATTACTGGATAAATTTACCCAAGAAACCGGTATTTCAGTCAATTTAGTCACAGGTAAAGCAGATAATCTGATCACCCGTTTAAATAGTGAGGGTAAATATAGCCCCGCGGATTTATTGTTAACAACAGATGTAGGTCGTTTGTACCGTGCAAAGCAACAAGGTTTAACTCAGGAAATTTTGACATCTGAGGTGATTGCGACATTGCCAAATAATTTTCGTGATGAGCAGGGGCATTGGTTGGGTTTATCTTTGCGGGCACGGCCTCTGATGGTGTCAGTTGATAGAGTTGATGCTACAACCATCGCCAACTTAGAAGATTTAATCAGCCCCCAATGGAAGGGCCAAGTGTGTATTCGCAGTTCAAATAATATTTATAATCAATCAATGGTGGCATCGTTAATTGCTCAACTGGGTGAATCAGCTGCTCAGGAATGGGTTAATGGCCTTGTAAAGAATTTTGCTCGTCCTCCACAGGGCGGAGACAGAGACCAAATTAAAGCGGTAGCAGCAGGACTTTGTGATGTGGCTATTGCTAATACTTATTATCTTGCAGGTATGTTGAGATCAAAAGATGAAACAACTCAACAGCAGGCTAAAAAAGTAAAGGTTATTTGGCCAAATCAATCTGACCGTGGTGCACACATTAATATATCTGGAGTCGCTTTAGCAAAAAATGCCCCAAACAAAGAGGCTGCAATCAAGTTAATCGACTTTTTACTCAGTAAAGAGTCGCAGTTATGGTATGCCACAACCAACCATGAATACCCTGTTTTAGCTGATATAGCTTGGAGTGAACTGTTACAGTCATTCGGCACCTTTAAAACTGAACAAGTTCCCCTCAGTAAGTTAGGTGAATTAAATGCAGCAGCGGTTAAAATGATGGATCGTGCTGGGTGGAAATAAGCATAAAAGTTTCCACTCCGAATAGATTAAATTAAGTCAGTTTATGATGCGCCTAAGCTGGTTGTATGGCTGGTTCAATGTTTGGTTTTTAGGCATTGCCCTAGGCTGCATTATTTTAGCCGCTCCAATAGGCTTAGTTTTTGTTAGTGTTTTTTTTCCGCAAACTGAAATATGGCAACATCTATATTCAACTGTTTTATCTGATTATATTGTTAACTCTCTGGTCCTAGCCTTTGGTGTTGGTGGTCTAGTTATTGTGATCGGCACTGTGTTGGCTTGGTGTATTGCAAGGTATGAATTTACCGGGCGTAAACAATTACAGTGGTTGATACTGCTGCCAATGGCTATGCCCGCTTACATCATTGCCTATACCTATACAGGTTTACTGGACTTTTCAGGTCCAATACAAACCTTGTTAAGGGAAACATTCCACTGGCAATATGGTGATTATTATTTCCCTGATATACGTTCGATGCCAGGCGCTATTATCATGTTGTCTCTGGTGCTGTACCCCTACGTTTATATGTTAGCTAGAACAGCTTTCAGTGAGCAGCCTGCTGGCCTTGAAGAAGTATCACGCAGCTTAGGTGTATCCGCCAGAAAGCACTTCTTTAAAGTGGTGTTACCTTTGGCGCGACCCGCAATTTTAATGGGGGCGGCCTTAGCAATGATGGAAGCGTTTGCGGATTATGGGACTGTGCAATATTTTGGCTTGAGCACTTTTACAACCGGAATATTTAGAACCTGGTTCGGTTTAGGTAATGGTATCGCTGCCGCACAATTAGCTGCAATGTTAACCAGTTTTGTGGTGCTGTTACTTATTCTTGAATATCTATCTAGGCGCAAAATCCGCTATTATTTCCTAGGACAAAGAGCACAACAAGTTAACAGGCAAAAATTAACCGGTAGTAAGGCATTTTGGGTAACATTTTTATGTGTGATACCTGTTTTTTTTGGTTTTGTATTACCCGTTCTGCAATTGCTTAGCTGGGCGTCTAAGACATATTCCAAACAACTCACCAGTGAATTTTGGTTACTGTTATGGAATAGTTTTTATTTGGCTGCTATTGCAGCCTTTACTGCAGTGTTATTGGCGCTTCTTTTTGCTTATGGCAAACGCCTTAATCCCATTAAACCAATTCAATTTTTAGTGGGAGTTGTAAACCTAGGATATGCAGTACCTGGAACCGTCATTGCTATAGGTGCAATGATTTCGTTAAGTTGGGTTGATATAAAATTAAATACACTAACTGAAAGTTTGTTCGAGGTAAGTGTTGGCTTAGTCTTTTCAGGTTCATTATTTGCTTTGATTTTAGTTTACAGCAGTCGCTTCTTAGCCGTCGCTATGCATAACATTGATACTGGCTTAGCAAGGGTTAAACCCAGTATGGATGATGCAGCCCGTTCATTAGGATATAAACCTTTGCAGATCCTCAGAAGCATTCATGTGCCATTAATGAAAACCAGCGTGCTGAGTGCCTTATTGTTAGTATTTGTGGATGTGTTAAAAGAGCTTCCCGCTACTTTGATATTGCGCCCATTCAATTTTAATACCTTGGCAGTCAGAGCATTTGAACTTGCGTCAGACGAACGATTGATGGACGCCGCGTTACCCGCTATTGCCATTGTCAGCGTGGGTATTTTACCTGTTATTATGTTGACTATGTTGATGGATAGGCCAAGCCAACATAATTCACAAGTCAATTAAGGAACTTATGTTAAGTCTCAATAATGTATCTGTTGCTTACCAAAAAACCCAAGCTGTGCAAGACGTTTCTTTTGAATTAGGTGTTGGGCAAATAGGTTGTTTATTAGGGCCATCAGGATGTGGAAAGACAACCCTTTTACGAGCAGTAGCTGGGTTTGAAAAGGTATCAGAAGGACAAATCAGTTTACGTAATAAGTTGGTAAGTGCTGGGCATAGCCACTTAGAACCTGAAAAACGCAAAGTAGCGGTAGTGTTCCAAGACTACGCGTTGTTTCCCCATCTAACCGTTGCGCAAAATATTGCTTTTGGTTTGCATAAGCAAAGCAGCACACAAAAGCAGCAGCGAGTAACTGAATTACTGATGTTAGTGGGATTGCCAGGATACGATAACAGATACCCTCACGCGTTATCAGGAGGCCAACAACAACGTGTTGCGTTAGCTAGAGCTATGGCGGCTAAACCGGATTTATTATTGTTAGATGAGCCTTTTTCAAGTTTAGACGCAGAGTTAAGAGATGAACTTGCCAAAGAGCTTCGAGCTATTTTGAAATATGAAAATACGACTGCACTTATGGTTACCCACGATCAGCATGAAGCATTTGCTATGGCCGATGTCATAGGTGTTATGAATAAAGGACGCTTATTACAATGGACAGACGCTTACACGCTTTATCATCGTCCGGTTAATCGTTTTGTAGCGGCTTTTGTTGGTGATGGAGTGTTTATATCTGCAACGGTAGATAACAACATTAAGTTAAAAAGCGGTTTAGGTATATTTCCTATGAAACCTGATAGTGGGTTTAAGCAAGGTGATAAAGTTGTATTTTTGGTTCGTCCAGACGACATAATCCATGATGATGACAGTGAAACCTTAGCAAAAGTGATAGATAGATCCTTTCAAGGCTCTCACATTTTGTACCAACTAGAATTACAACATGTTGGTCATGCCAGGGTTTTGTGTTTGGCTCTGAGTCATCATGATCACCAGTTGAATGAATTGATAGGTATTCGTTTAGATTTAGAGCACTTAATTGTGTTTGCAGATAACGGTGATGGTTCATGAAGATTGCAGTTGTAGGGGCAGGAATTACCGGGTGTTTGTTGGTGAATTTTCTCGAATCAACCAACATTGATGTGAGTATTTTTGAAAAGTCTCGTGGCTGTGGTGGGCGAGCTAGTACAAAAAAAACCGATTGGGGACAATGTGATTTAGGTGCCACAATCGTTCCTGCTCAAAAGGCTGACTTTATAGATTTCATGCAAGAACTTTGTAGTCAAAATCTTGTTAGTCAATGGCCTAAAAAAATATTTGTCTCACAACATAATACTGCTATGGCGCCAACAATAGAAAATTATGTCAGTGACAGAGAACATTACGTTTTTAACGGCAAAATGAACGCTGCATGTCGACACTGGATAAAAAATGCTAACTTGCATACCAAGCATATAATTAGCCAAGTTCGTTATCTTGTCGGTAAAGGATGGCAGTTAAAATCAAATGACGTCTGGCACACAGAATTGTTTGATAAAGTTGTAATCACTGCACCTTGGCCGCAAAGTCAGGCGCTAATTGAACAATCTAAGTTAGTGATAAAACTGCCTGATTTCTCTCAATCTTGGACAAGCTGTTGGTCGATTGCCTTAAAATTAGACCAATTGGTCGTCTCTGATATTGATTTAGTTTACTTAAAGAACCAATCTATACAGACTCTAGTTCGGGATTCTGGCAAACCACTGCGACCTCAAGTTTCAACCCAAGAGGCTGGAAGTAAAAGCGAGATATGGGTGGCTCAACTCGCTAATCAATTGTCAGATGATTTAGGTAAGTTAGGAAAAGAAAACGCCATATCTATTGCTACGAATGGGCTTTGTGAATTGTTTAATTTACCTAAGTCGTCAGTATCAAATACATATGCGCATTATTGGCGTTATGCAAGACCCAGTCAGGGGCAGAAGCCATTAGGCATATTGAGTCAGCATAAGAATGGAATTTATTTTGGAGGCGATTGGAGTTTTGGCTCCTCTATTGAGTCAGCTCATGAAGCTGCCCTAACACTTAGTCAATCAATAATAACGGGTGAGTAAAGTACTATGATTGCCAGTATTCAAGAGTGGTTTAAAAGTCATTTAGAAATCGATAATAATAACAATGATAGCCAACATACAATTGAATTGGCTACAGCAGTGTTGTTATACGAAGTTATGCGAGCCGACCATAAGTTTGAACAATTAGAGCAAGATAGTTATCGCAAGCAACTTGAGAAACATTTCTCTTTGAGTGGGGTCGAGCTTGAAACCCTTTGCCAGTTAAGCCAATCCAAAGCTGACGGCGCTGCGGATTACCAGCAATTCACGCGAGTCATCAACGATAAATATGGCGCTGACGAAAAAAGAGCCGTACTTGATTCGTTATGGTCAGTTGCCTACGCTGATCATCAACTAAGTCCTGATGAAGATTACACCATCAGAAAAATAGCCGATTTACTGTACATACCACATAGCCAATTTATTCAAAGTAAGTTGTCAATCAAGCCTGATTAGCCGGGCTAATAAAACGCCATTTTTCTAACCAAATTGTATGGATTTTGTTAGTGTCTGAATTATAAGACGTGTTAACTACATGATTTAAAATACATAATTTAAACCAGTAGTACTGGTGTCTCAAATTTAAGACATATTCTTTTTTGAATGTTGGTAAGTCACTTCCATAAATCTAATTTATATTTTTAAGTTATTAAAATATATGATAAATATATTCTTGGCACAAACCATGTATTAGCTTCTTCGGTAATCACTCTCAACCTGACTGGTTCCTCGGGTGAAACGCATGGATAGTGAGGGTGGTGAAGGATGTTAGTACACTTCTGGTTTTGTTATTGGCTGCGATGGTGTTTGCAACTGATAGTACTAGTGTCCTTGATGCGAATCTAAATTTGTATCACTGATGGCATGGATGCTTTCTTTTAATCTGATTTGATAATTTGTTAAGTTTTTTACAAGATCTTATTTATCAGATCTCATTTAGCAAAGGATGATAATGATATGAAAAAAATTAATTATATTGCTCCTTTTGTGTTTGTTGTGGCGTCTGTTCAGTTGTGTATGTCAGCGTCAGCAAGGGCTGATATCGAATTGATAGAAAAGCTTGATTTGGATAAAGACGGTCAAATTACAATTAAAGAAGCCGTTGCAGACCCTGCTGTTCTCGCCTCATTTGGGAAAATAGACACGGATGGCAACGGAAAAATTAGTTCAATTGAACTAGCCAATATAAAAGTGGCACTGACTGAAAAAGAAAATATTAGTAAGTCTGAATAAATTCTAAAAAATAAAATGAGAAAAGATCGACTTGTTCGATCTTTTTTTATTATGCTGACGGTACGATAAAATAAAATACTAATGGGAGTTGCCATGCAACTAGGCTCATTACGGCAATTAACACTTGTAAGTTTTGTTATTGTTCTTGTGCCTTTGGCGTTGCTGGTCGGCTACAGCCAAATTAAGTTAAGCCAAATTGGTCAAATCGCCACGAACGAAGCTGAATATTCAGTTAACACTGTTAGGCGAGTGAGTAAGATGGAAGGCTTGTCGTTTGATATCGAGAGACTAGTACGGCAATACCATATTGTAAAAAAAGACGCGCTGAAACCTTTGATTGAGAAATTAACTCAGCGGTTCACTGAGTTTCAAGTGCCTGTTTGTGAAAAGCTCTTAGAAAAGCAAAATTGTAACAGTCTAAGTGAGCGACTTAATTGGATTAACCAATATTCAGGCACAGACGACCAATTGTTGCTAGACGCGCAATTAGCTGAATTTAAACAAAACTTATATAACTTAGCGACACAAGTGGACAGCAGTCTTGACAAGAGGATCAAAGATCAACAAATTTATGTGAGTTCGGTACAGCAAACTCAATTTTGGTTAACAGCTTGTTTGTTAGGCTCTTCCTTTTTATTAATTGTACTCGGCTCAAAAGCAATATTAAAACCTGTTACTAGACTTGAACGTATCATCACCGCCATATCGAGACAGGAAGATACCTTACCGGCAATTTCTACTTCTGGTCCGAAGGAGCTAATTGTACTAGAGCATAAATTACACAGACTAGGTGGCCGTTTAATTCAATTGGAAAATTTACGGCATGCATTATTACGTCATGCGTCCCATGAGTTAAAAACGCCCTTGGCAAGTATCAAAGAAGGTTGTTCATTGTTGACTGAGCAAGTAGTAGGTCCTTTAAATACAGATCAAGAAGAGGTGTTGTCACTTCTAAATAGTAGTACAGACAGGTTAAATTTACTCATCGTGCAGCTGCTTGATTACAATTTGTTGTTGCAGCAAGCTAAACCAGTGTTCTCGAAGATTAACACCGAAAGTTTTTTTGATGAATTTGTGACTGAAAACAGTTTGGCGATTAAACAACATGATAATCAAATGGATATGAAAATAGAATTACCCACCATTTTCGCTGACCACAAGTTGTTTAGAAGAATTTTAGATAATTTGGTGTCAAATGCAATTGCCCATGGCAGTAAAGGTAGGCCCATTAGTATTCGTCTCTATCAGCAGGAAAACATGCAGGTTCTGGATTTCGCCAATTGCGGTCAGGAAATTGCTTTGGAGCAACGTATTACTCTGTTTCAACCTTTTAGTCGTGGTGAAGGCGTGCGAAATGATAGAGTAACTGGCTCCGGACTCGGATTATCTATAGTCGCCGATTGTGCCAGAATGATGTTTGGAAAAGCTGAAATGGTCGAAGTGGATTATGCAGATGTGTGTATTCGTGTGCAGATCCCAAGTAAGGAAGCGAGTATATGACGTTGAAATTATTAGTAGTGTGTAGCAGCTTAATTTTGTTTGCCAGTTGCGAGTTGTTGCAGCCTTTAACAACAAACCAAACCACAGAAACCAACCAAACAGCCCCGGATACGGTGGCAGTACTAAAAGACCAACCTATTTGTGTATGGATAAATTCTTCAGAATTGAATGACTGCAAAATCGAATATTGGTTAAAATTTTGGTATGAAATTGAAGATGTTTTATGGCCTGAACGCAAAAAACAAATAGACGCATTATCTGAAAAAGATGCTGATTTATTGAAAAAAGCCTTACTAAGCCAAGGTAAAAGCACACCATTTCAAGACCGTTTGCGAGCACAAGGTTGGGTAGAGTCAATTTTACCGAAGTTAAGTGTACAGATGCGCCGTTTTATTTTAGTTGCACTTTACCATCCTAGTCAGGACTTACTAGAAATGGAATCTGCGTTAGTGACTTTGAGTAAAATTAATACTCATCAAGCGTCAAATATTGAAGAGCAACAAATACTCTTAAATAAACAACAAAGTCAAATTGATCAGTTGCTTAATATTGAAGCATCGATCATAGAAAGTATCGAAGAGGATAAAGAATGAGTCAGTCGAATATATCAGATCCCAATGTGCTGTTGGTTGATGATGACGAAAGTTTGTTACGTTTAATGACTATTAGGTTAAAGGGTGAAGGATACAATGTACAAAGTGCTGGCGGTGGTAAAGAAGCATTAAGATTAATCAATACTCAAAATTTTGACGTAGTGTTAAGCGATTTACGTATGCCGGGATTAGACGGCTTAAGTCTTTTTGAAGAGATCATGGGTCTTGGCAAAGATGTACCTGTTATTTTAATGACCGCCCACGGAACTATTCAAGATGCTGTGGAAGCAACCCAAAGAGGTGTATTTGGTTTTTTGACTAAACCCATAGATCATGATGATCTGCGCAGTCTGATGAAAAAAGCGGTGAGTCAAAGCCAAGGGGCGCAAAAAGGGCAGTGGTGTGAAAAAATTATTACCCGTTCGATGCAAATGGAACAACTTTTAGATCAAGCTTATCGGGTCGCCAAGCGCGACGTTAGCGTCTTAATAAGTGGTGCCAGTGGCACAGGTAAAGAACTTTTGGCCAGTGCCATTCATAAAGCCAGTAAAAGAGCTGACAAAGCTTTTGTGGCGATTAATTGTGGTGCGTTACCTGAAAATTTGCTCGAGTCTGAGCTTTTTGGGCATGCTAAAGGTTCTTTTACTGGTGCGGTCAACGAACACAAGGGACTTTTTAGAGAAGCAGATGGAGGCACTTTATTTTTAGATGAGATTGGCGATATGCCAATTCCACTTCAGGTCAAGTTACTCAGAGCGCTGCAAGAGCAAACAATCCGTCCAGTGGGAAGCAGTAAACAAATTCCAATAGATGTGAGGATTATTTCAGCGACACATAAAAACCTTAGCAAAGAAATGGAGGAGGGGAATTTCAGAGAAGATTTGTACTACCGTCTCAACGTAGTCAATATTACCTTACCAACATTGAGAGAGAGGTCTGAAGATATTCCATTGCTAGCAAGACACCTATTAAAAATGAGTTCAGAACGTCATGAGGTAAAGGTCAATCGATTTTCTGATGACGCAATGCAACTACTAACAACTTGTTTGTGGCCAGGTAATGTTCGACAACTGGTTAACGTAGTTGAACAATGTGTTGCTTTGACACAAACACCCGTTATCGCATCTCATTTAGTTGAACAAGCGTTGTCTGCTTCAGAACAAAAATGGCCAACTTTGACCGAAGCAAGAGATGCCTTTGAACAGAAGTATTTATTGAAATTGCTTAAAATGACAGACGGTAATGTCACAAGGGCTGCGGAATTGGCCGGCAGAAATCGTACAGATATGCATAAGCTGATGAAAAAACATGATCTGCACTCTGTGGATTTTAAGCGGGAGTAAATGACTCGGTTGATACTCAGTTAGATACTTTGAAAGTGTTTAACTAAAAACCACTGTTATTTATTCATAAGTTACTTACAATACTGCGAATTTTTTGAATAGCAAAAGTGGACTAATGCGATTAGCTCTAGGCATTGAATATAATGGCGCACCCTACCATGGTTGGCAGCGCCAACAAACTGTGGTTAGCGTACAACAGCACGTTGAAGAAGCGTTAACTGCAGTAGCCAATGAACCCGTCAAAGTAGTGTGTGCTGGACGAACCGACGCGGGGGTGCACGCCACTTGCCAAGTGGTACATTTTGATACCCAAAGCCAACGCCCCAACAGTGCTTGGACGCTTGGTCTTAATCGCTATTTGCCAGATTCTATTGCAATCAAGTGGGTTAAAACCGTGGATGATGAGTTTCATGCTCGTTTTTCTGCTACTGCAAGACGTTATCGATATGTCATCTATAATCACCGCTTACGCAACAGCATATTGGCTAAAGGCGTAACACATATTCACACAGAGCTGGATCATGAGTTGATGCACCAAGGGGCTCAACATTTGTTAGGTCGACATGATTTTAGTGCTTTTAGAGCAGTAAATTGTCAGGCTAACACTCCAGTTCGAGAAATGAGCAATATTGACGTTAGCCGATTTGGTGATTACATCATGATTGATGTCAAAGCAAACGCATTTCTACATCATATGGTGCGTAATATCACTGGATCTTTAGTGACGATCGGCAATAAAGAACAACCGACAACTTGGATGAAGACGTTGCTAGAGGGTAAAGACCGAACTAAAGCCGCTGCAACTGCTAAGCCACATGGTTTATACTTGGTACATGTGACTTACCCCGAGCTTTTTAATTTGCCGAAAACACCATTAGGGCCATTATTTTTGCCTAATTGACACTTCTAAGACCAGTTTAGTTTCGTGATGTGATTTAATAGTGTTTATTGAGGCCATATGGCCCAAAATGGGTACAAGCGAACCCCTTGAATATTGACAAGTTGCTATACATAGCAGCTTGCAACACAGGATTTGATATGAGTTGGATTGAAAAAATACTACCACGCACTAAGTCATTGACTAAAAGCAATGTGCCAGAGGGAATTTGGACTAAATGCGGTGAATGTGACGCAGTTCTTTACAAAACCGAATTAGAAAAGCAATTAGGTGTATGCCCTAAATGTGATCACCATATGCGTATTACCGCTAGAGCAAGAGTTAATCACTTCTTGGATCAAGGTGACCGAGTAGAATTAGGAGCCGACTTAGAGCCTCAAGATTTGCTCAAATTTAAAGACTCAAAAAAATATAAAGACAGATTAACTAGCGCCCAAAAAGCGACCAATGAAAAAGATGCTTTAGTTGTTATGCAGGGTAAACTTAACGGCATGCCCGTTGTGGTGGCTGCATTCGAATTTGCCTTTATGGGCGGATCGATGGCTTCAGTAGTTGGTGCAAGGTTTGTTAAAGCGGTTGATGCTTGTTTGGAACACAACATGCCACTTATATGCTTTTCAACTAGTGGTGGTGCTCGGATGCAAGAGGCACTTTTGTCATTGATGCAAATGGCTAAAACCAGTGCCGCATTAGCAAAAATGAGTGAAAAAAGTTTGCCATATATTTCAGTTTTGACTGATCCAACTATGGGCGGTGTATCAGCTAGTTTAGCTATGTTGGGTGATGTAAATATAGGGGAACCTAAAGCTTTGATCGGCTTTGCAGGTCCAAGAGTGATTGAACAAACTGTGCGTGAAACTTTGCCTGCAGGTTTTCAACGTAGCGAATTTTTGTTAGAAAAAGGCGCGATCGACATGATTGTTGATCGTCGTGAAATGCGTGAAAAATTGTTTAGTTTATTGTCAAAACTGCATCATCAACATCATTAATTAATGTCTGATATCTTTATACCTCAAGCCTCTGAAAAAGAGGCCTGGTCACTCGTGCAATGGTTAACTTACCTTGAACAGCTCCACCCTAATAATATCGAATTAGGGCTGGATCGTGTTGCTGAAGTATTCCACAACTTGCAGCTCGATTTTAGTCAAAAAACTATTATCACCGTTGCTGGTACTAATGGTAAAGGCACTACCTGTGCATTAATCGAACAAGCTATATTAGCTTCAAAAAACTCAGTTGCTGTATTTAGCTCACCGCACATTTTAGATTACCGCGAGCGAGTTAGAGTGGCTGGGGTTATGCTGACTGAAAAAGCTCACTGTCAGGCGTTTCAAACAGTAGAACAGGCGCGAGGCGACACTTCATTAACCTATTTTGAATTTGGCACATTAGCGGCGCTGCAACTTTTGGCAGACTGTGATGCAAACTACCTACTCTTAGAGGTGGGTTTGGGTGGGCGTTTAGACGCTGTTAATATTGTTGACCCAACAATAGCGGTGATAACCAGTATTGATTTAGACCATCAAGATTGGCTTGGCGATACTAAAGAGCTGATTGCTATTGAAAAGGCCGGTATATTTAGAGCCAATATTACAGCTGTTATTGGTGAGCCTCATCCACCCAAAACGCTGCTTCAAGCCGCTATGGATTATCAGGTTAAGCCGCTGTGGCAAGGAAGCGATTTTAATTATCAAATTGATACAAGAGGATTTCACTGGCAAGGGGTTAATAGTCACTTTGAGAATTTACCCGTTCCTTACATTCCTGCCCAAAATGCCTCAACAGCATTACAAGTAATAGGATTATTAGGATTGCAGTTAGATAATGAACTTATGTCGCAGGTATTTAAGCAAACGAGTTTGCCAGGAAGACGACAGGTAATTCAAATCAATCCTACCGTTATTTTGGATGTAGCACATAACCCGCAGGCTACTACTTTGTTAGCCCACGACATCAATAATATGAATTATAACCGGGTCATCGCCGTAGTCGCGATGTTAGCCGATAAAGATATTAATGCAACACTTGCCCCAATGTTGTCCGAAGTATCAACTTGGTGTTGTGCCGGTTTAGACATTCCTAGGGGGGCGCAGTCTAGTACATTGGTTTCTGCTGTATTAAGCTCAGAGCAAAAAGTGTTAGACTATGATTCGGTTGAAATTGCATATAAATGTGCTTTAGAAATGGCTGAAAAAGATGATCTGGTGATCGTTTTTGGCTCCTTTTTTACTGTGGCAAATGTATTGAAAATGGGGTCGTTAACCCCTCACGAAAAGGTGTAGAAGAGTGTCATCCGCATTACAAAATCGCTTGGTTGGAACCGTAATAGTTGTCGCTATAGCCGTGATTTTTTTACCTGATTTATTAGATGGGAAACAAGAATCAAAACGTAACTTATTTGTCGAACTACCTCAAAAACCGCCTATGAAAACGGTTAAATCTCCAGCGCCCTTTGACACCGGTAAAGTAAAAGAGGCGGCGACACGTAAAGTCGAAGTGATTTCTGAGCAGGCAATAGATGATAATCCAACCGCAAAAACACCTGCTGAAACAAAACCAGAAAGTCGCACTGAAGATGTACAAGTGCCTGATATTTATACAGAAAATACAGCTGCGCCAGTAACAAAAGCACCACAAATAATGGCGCCAAAAGCTAACAGTTTAGAGCAGCAAACTGTAATTGAGCAAGATGTTGATAGATTATTAGCTAGTGCAGGTTGGGTCGTGCAATTGGGCAGCTTTCGTCATCAGAAGAATGTGCAAGAATTATTAAATCGCCTAGACAAAGCCGGCTATCGTGCTTTTAGTCGTCCAGTAAAAACCAATTCAGGTACTTTAACCAAAGTGTTTGTGGGTCCTGATTTACAAAAAGGTAACTTAGAAAAAGCACTTTCCCACCTAAAAGAACTAACTAATTTACAGGGCAGGGTGACACCTTTCACTGTTCAATAAATTAATGTCTTAAAAGCTGTTAATTGTCTAAATTGTTCGAAAATTATCAGGATTTTCGCCAGTCCTTTTGATAGAATGCGCGCGAATTTCATTCCGTGATGTTGAAAAGACTAGGCCGTCTCAATGTCACGCTGTTAAGTGGTATAAACGAATTTTATGAATTGGATTGACTACGCCATACTGGGTGTGATTTTAATTTCCGCCATTATCAGTATAATTCGGGGCTTTGTAAAAGAAGCTATCTCTTTGGCCATTTGGTTCAGTGCATTTTTTATTGCCAGCCAATTTTATGCCGATCTTGCCACTTACCTGACCAAATTTGATGATCTAATGATCCGCAATGGTGTCGCTATTGCCATATTGTTTGTATCAACTTTAGTGATAGGCGGCTTAATTAATTATTTGATTTCCCAATTAGTACAGTTTAGTGGGCTGACAGGTACAGATCGTGTTTTAGGTCTGGTTTTTGGAGCGTTAAGAGGCATCTTAATAGTTAGTGCGTTGTTATTTTTCCTTGATACTTTCACCCCTATGTCTGCATCAGCGTGGTGGGATACCTCAGTACTTATTCCAGAATTTAGTTTAATCATTGAGTGGTTTTTTGAATATTTACAAAACAACTCAAGTTTTATAAAACCCGTTTAAAAAGGTAAAACACATGTGTGGTATTGTCGGAATAGTGGGTAAAACCCCAGTCAATCAAGCTTTGTATGATGCCTTGACCGTGCTCCAGCATAGAGGTCAAGACGCTGCTGGTATAGTCACTGTAGATGATGATGTAATTCACCTCAGAAAAGACAATGGTTTGGTTAGAGATGTGTTTCATACTCGTCATATGAAAAGGCTAACCGGACAATTTGGAATAGGTCATGTCCGCTATCCTACTGCTGGTAGTTCGAGTTCGGCAGAAGCCCAGCCTTTTTATGTCAACTCACCATACGGTATCGCTTTTGCTCATAACGGTAACCTCACCAATGCTCACGAGTTGCAAGATGAAGTGGCGAAAGTGGCTAGAAGACACATCAACACTACCTCAGATTCTGAGTTGTTGTTAAATATAATTGCCCATGAACTGCAAAATTGCAAAGGTTTACACTTAACTCCTGAAGAGGTGTTTAATGCAGTTTCTAAAGTACATGCAAAGATCCGAGGGGCCTATGCGGTTGTTGCTGCCATTATTGGCAATGGAATGTTGGCATTCAGAGACCCATTTGGGATCCGTCCGCTAGCCTTAGGTAAACGTAAAACTGAGTTCGGTGATGAATATATGGTGGCCTCTGAAAGTGTCGCACTAGATGCCGTAGGTTTTACCTTTATTCGTGATGTTGCGCCTGGCGAAGCTATTTATGTTACTGAGGCGGGCGAGTTGCACACCCAGCAATGTGCCCATAAACCCATTAACGCTCCGTGTATTTTTGAGTTTGTTTATTTTGCTCGTCCAGACTCATTTATAGACGGTATTTCTGTATATGCCTCTAGGGTAAATATGGGGCGTAAACTGGGACAAAAAATCGCCAAAGAATGGGCTGATTTAGATATTGATGTAGTTATTCCCATTCCAGAAACATCTACTGATGTCGCTCTACAAATTTCTATTGAATTGGACAAGCCTTATCGCCAAGGTTTTGTTAAAAATCGCTACATTGGCCGTACGTTTATTATGCCAGGGCAAACTATGAGGCGTAAATCGGTTCGCCGTAAACTGAATGCTATTCCTTCAGAATTTAAAGACAAAAGTGTGCTTTTGGTTGATGACTCAATTGTGCGCGGCACCACCTCTGAACAAATTATTGAAATGGCGCGGGAGTCTGGTGCTAAGAAAGTTTATTTTGCCTCTGCTGCTCCAGAAATTCGTTTTCCTAACGTATATGGAATTGATATGCCATCGGCCAATGAGCTAATTGCATATGGCCGAGAGATAGAACAAATCAGTGACTTGATCCGTGCAGATGGATTGATTTTCCAAGATCTCAATGATTTGATTGATGCTGTAAGTGAGTTAAATCCTGATGTAAAACGTTTTGAAACCTCGGTCTTTGACGGTAATTATATAACTGGTGATGTAGATAACGCATATTTGCAGAGAATAGACAATATGCGTAACGAAGATACAAAAAATGAAGGTATACAGGCAGAATTGAGTAATTTAGAAATGCACAATATGAGTCAAGATTAAGTAATCTTCACTCATAAAAAAAGCCACGTTATCATAACGTGGCTTTTTTTTAGAAAAAATAAATAGTTTTAACCCACGTATACAGGGCCCATGCCCATACTCCACAAAATAACTGAAGCGGCCATTAATATAGCTAACAACACTAAGCCACAAGTGACCACCGAGCTTGCATAGATAAAACCTTTACCCTCTGGAATATGCATTAAAATTGGGGTGCCTGCGTAGAGTAGATAAACCGAGTAGGTTAGGCCTACTAGACCAATAAGCATAACAAACCACAACACAGGATAGAAAGCTGCAAAGCCCACCATAAATAAAGGTGTTGCAGTATAAGCTGCAAGTTCAAGTGACTGGGTATAGGTTGGGGTTGAATCGAATGCTTTGGCTAGTTCATGAATTAAAATAGCTAAGGCAATCACACCTGTCATCAAACCAAAATACATACCAATGCTCATCAGCATGGCACTATTATGGGTTAATTTAATAATGTCACCTACTCCAATACTCCAACCAAGATGTGCAGCAGAATAATAACTCATCAAAACAGGTATTAAGGAAATAATGGCTATGTGACTTAAGCTGTAAAAATAACTTTCATGACGCTCGTCAATTGAATGCCACTCTTGTTTTGGGTGGGTATATAATCCCCACAGGTGATTTAAAATCATACAGCTCAGTCTCTTATGTTGTTGAAAGGTTAATACGTTTTGTAAAAAAAAACAAACAAATCATTAACAAATATTGTCTGTGAGTAGACCCCAAGCGTCAACCTTTTTATCGCTGTCAATGTAAGCTTATTGATCTTTATCAAAGGTTAACTTGTGGCATAGGTAGAAATGTATGGTTAAATAATGCTTATCAGTGAAGTAGTCAAAATAAGGTTCGATAAGTAATGGATGGTCAATCAAAGAGTGATTTTGTTTTTTATTTTCCAATCACCACAAGGTGGATGGACAACGATATGTTCGGCCACGTTAATAATGTGAATTATTACTCTTTTTTCGATACAGTGATTAATCAGTTTTTAATTGAGCAAGCGGATTTTGTACCACAAAAAAGTGAACACATAGGATTTATCGTTAAATCTAGCTGTCGTTTTATTAGCCCCGTATCTTATCCTCAAAAGTTAGTCGGGGCATTACGAATTGACAGAATTGGAACTAGTTCGGTGGATTATGCTGTGGGGATATTTAAAGAAAATGAACAGCTAGCGTCAGCAGTTGGAGCTTTAACTCATGTTTTTGTTAACCGTGAATCGCACCAACCAACACCTATACAAGGTGTTATGCATACGGCCATGCTTTCGGCGATGTTGCCTCAATAAAATGAGTGTCTAATCAATTTCCATTCCATTTTTAAGGCAAGAATGACTGTGAATTAGACTCTTATAGCTGCGGAAATTGTCGCTTCATTGCGAGATTGATGAAACTGCCGGTATTGATTTGGGGTCATATCACAAATCGACTTAAAAGCACGGCTAAAAGGCCCCACCGACGCAAAGCCGCTCTCCAGTCCTATTACTAAAATTGGCCATTGAGCATGAACAGGATCTTCCAATAACATTCTTGCATGGTTGATGCGCCTTTCATTAATAAATTGGTTGAAGTTTCGCGCGTTAAAATGATGCCGAAAAATGCGACTTACACGGTATTCCGAAACGCTCAAATGACGAGCTAGGTCAGCCACTTTAAGGTTTGCTTGTAAGAACATATTTTGCTGTTCTAACACTTGCTGAATTTGTTTTGCTAAAGCTTGGTCGGCTTCGTTATCAGTAACGTTTGTTTTCTCACAATAGACCGTCTTTGCAGATATGGGGGCATTTAGGTAACTTGGAACGATGTATCTGGCAGATTCAGGTTTTCGATGGAAGCGCCAATAGATAAGGACTTGAGTCACTATTATAATTTGAATGGCACAAAGCGTTGAGAGTACTTTACCGAGTTCGGAAATAGAGTCAGGTGTTCCCGCAAATTTTACTAGCACGGTACAAACGAGCACTGCCGAGCAATAGCTGGTTAAAAAAAGAAGGCGCTGCCAAAGTTGCTGTCCTTGTGCTTTAGATAATCCTCTACATCCTTCCCATGCAGCTAGAACCAACATACAAGAGGAAAATAGGTTTACTACTTCATATAATGCGACTCGACTTTGTTGAAGGGCTATAAGCTCACCTTGAGCCATACTCTGAATCAATCCAAGCCCTTGACCTAAAATAAGCAACACGCCTAAACCACCTGCTGCAATAAGGTGTTTACCAGAGATCGCGTTAGTTTCGCGAAATAGTGCTCGTGCCACAAGCCAAAAGCCATTGCAGGTTGCGCACGCACCCATGCCTACTACAAATCGATACACTCCCATTTGCTCGTCGCCAAGTTGTTTGGCTGCGAACATGACAATCGAGCCACAAAAAATAGCGAATACAATATGAATCGTACGTTTCTGACGAACAAATAGCTGCAGCAATAATATAATTAAGCTAACAAACAACAAAGCGCTATGGATAGATAAAAATTCCAAGGCAACATTCTCTAAAATAACGTAACACCATACTAGCCCTTGTTTGCTTAATAGAAAAAGAAGAAGTGTTTCTCAATATTTCTGTATTTCTTTACGCCGAATTTGAAATTCGGCGCGACTCAAACCAAAGCAATGCCCATTCTTGATGCCTGTTATCAAACCTTAAAGGTAAACCGATGTTAAGTTCAGCAACTCCCCCTTTGGCAGTTATTATTGATCCAACAAAACGCGCCAAACAATTTCTAGATTTGAGTATAAATGCTTGGGTGGTCATTACCTTAATTGGCCAGTGGTTTTTTGCCAGCTATGTATTTGTGTTGTATGTATTTCCAATTGTCACAGGTAATCCAGAATTGGTAAATTTGAGCCAACCCATAATCGGCTATGTGAAAGGCGATATCTTTGGCAATGCTGCGTTATTTTCACATGTAATTCCTGCCGCTTTACTCAGTGTTGGAGGCATCATTCAACTGTTGCCAATGGTGCGCAGAAAATATCCCGCGGTACATCGCTGGAACGGCAGAATGTTCTTAAGCTTAGGTTTGATGGGGGCATTATCGGGGCTTTACTTGACATGGATACGTGATGCACGTCTAAGTAATGTGGGCTCTTTAGGTATAACCTTAAACGGTATTTTAATTATTGTTGCCGTGGTTTTTGCTTGGCGCTATGCAATGGCAAAACAATTTGATATTCACATGCGCTGGGCAATCCATACTTTTATACTTGTTAATGGTGTGTGGTTTTTCAGATTGTATTTAATGGCATGGTACGCCGCTAATAAGGGGCCCAATGGCAATACGTCAACTATAGACGGCCCGATGGATATATTTCTATCTTATGCATGCTACGGTATTCCAATGATAATTGCTGAATGTGTGTTTTGGGCAAAACGTCAAAAACAGGCAACAACAACTTGGGCAGTATCAGCGTTGACAGCTATAGGTGCTTTAATAACACTGATGGGGGTGGTGGCCGCTATTTTTATGATGTGGATCCCACGAATTTCTGCTGCTCTTAATTAACTTTTCTCACCAAGTTTTTGAGCTGCTAACATATAATTCACCCATGTAGGTTTGATTAACTTCATGCTGCGTTTAATTGGGTTAACTGCTACACCTGTGGTTGCAGTTAACTCAAAGTCATCGGCATGCAATAAAGTTATTAACTCAGTTGGTTTTACCAGTTTACTGTAATGGTGTGTGCCCTTAGGCAATAAGCCAGTGACATATTCTGCACCAAAAATAGCGATGATAAAAGCTAACCAATTACGATTGATAGAGGCAATAAACTGTGTGCCTTGAGGTTTTACTAAGGCATTACAGCCGCGAATAAAACTATCTACATTTACTACATGTTCAACCACTTCCATATTGAACACTAAGTCAAATTGTTGTTTGGTTTCAACTATTTGTTCAACGCTGGTTAACTGATAGTCAATTTGAAGCCCGCTCTGCTGGGCATGCGCTTTAGCGACCTTAATATTTTTATCGACTACGTCTATTGCCGTGACAATGGCTCCTTGTTTCGCTAAAGATTCGCTCAATATGCCTCCGCCACAACCGATGTCTAGCACTTTCATCTCAGCTAACGGTTGCGCGCTGTGACATTGCGTTTTTAGCTGCGCTAGTATCCACTCAATTCTTAACGCATTGAGTTTGTGAAGTGGCCAGAAAGGACCATTAACATCCCACCATGTATCAGCCAATTTTTCATAATAGGCCACTTCTTTAGGATCAATATTAACTGACTGCAGGTTTGCCACTTTATGCTGCTCCAAATAGATATGTTATCAGCATACTTATGCTGGCGACTAGTGTCAGGATCATGCGCATTTTACTGTAGGCAGGAGATGCTTTAGGAATTAATGAACTAAACCGTTCCATCGCCCAAATAATTATGAATAGAACCGAACCAATAGCTAACCATTGATTAGGTAAAAGTAAAAATGCAAAAAATGCAGTCAAAAATAAAACATTACTCAATACAACACGCCAGAATTTTGCATCTTGCATATCAGCTGTTGGCCACCAAGCGCCACATAAAAATGTGAAAATACCAAAAGCATAGAGGGCAAGGGAATCTATTACCAATATGTTATCGGATAGTACTATAGATAAAACAGCCAAGCCAAAGAAGGGGATTAAACCAGCATATCCAAGTATTTTTATAGTAGGTGGCATCGGGTTGTTTCTAAACCTTATAAACATGAGTGAAGTTTAATACTGTTGGTTAAGGACTCAGTAGTCAAAAGGATCAAACCTGTTTAATACAATATTCTGTTATGTAAGTTTATGTCCTCGAGCCTCATTCAGTTTTATTAAACCATTTGTTAATTATTGGGTGATTAATATCACTTAAAGTCAATCTTATTTATTATCATTAACACTGAACTAACTTTGTTA
>Ga0209712_10001089_pt1 | contig 23310 bp, 13 predicted proteins | sample ArcOceMetagenome_FD_187443 | JGI IMG/M metagenome (GOLD analysis project Ga0209712, IMG submission 187443) | Marine eukaryotic phytoplankton communities from Arctic Ocean - Arctic Ocean - Greenland ARC118M Metagenome (SPAdes) (version 2) | ecosystem: Environmental > Aquatic > Marine > Oceanic...
ACTGCCGCATCACACTCATGACGGTGCTGGGTCGACTGAAGATAGAATTCATGCGAAACTGAAGGCAGCCAATGCCTCGGCATCTTCTGATGACGAGATGGATCGGAACATTCCCGCTGAAACCTCTTCCTGTGATTCTGCGAGCAACGCAAGCCGTCAAGATATACGTTATTGCAGCGATTCTGATGTCGGATCGCAGTCCTCCTACGGTCAAGAGGTAGAAGCAACAAGAAGACCAGCCCAAATGACGGATCGCACTCATGACGGTGCTGGGTCGATTGAGGATAGAATTCATGCGAAACTGAAGGCAGCCAACGCCTCGGCATCTTCTGATGACGAGATGGATCGGAAAATTCCCGCTGAAACCTCTTCTTGTGATTCTGCGAGCACCACAAGCCGTCGAGATATACGTAATCGCAGCGATTCTGATGTCGGATCGCAGTCCTCCTACGGTCAAGAGGTAGAAGCAACAAGAAGACCAGCCCAAATGACGGATCACACTCATGACGGTGCTGGGTCGATTGAAGATAGAATTCATGCGAAACTGAAGGCAGCCAACACCTCAGCGTCTTCTGATGGCGAGATGGATCGGAAAATGCAAGCCGATGGCAGTAATAGTGACTTAAAAAACCGTGATTCATATGCTCGGGGCAATTCTGATGCCGGGTCGCAATCCATCCGAGCTGTACAGAAATCAGGAAAGTGCAATATCAACCAAACTTTTAGGCCCTCTGTGGCCGGCTCTGATCTTCATTACAGTGATTCTTCACAATCAAAGCCAATGGATAGTCAAGGTTCACTCTTTGCCAGTGATTCGTCCAGAGAAAATATGAGGGTTGGAGACATCGAGAGTAGGATAAACGCCAAGCTTAATAGCGACGATCGTAATTCCAGCCCCCTCACGGATTCACTGAAGAATCCACTCTTCGGCATAAAATATACAACTAGCGCAGATAGTAGCCTTTGCAGCCGAACTTCAAAAAATGAACCCCAAAGAGGTTATATTTCACCTGCCACGCCGAAGTCGGATGTATCCATTGAGCATCGTATCAGATCAAAATTGACTGAGCAAGAACGAGACGCTAGGGTTGAACAAATATCCCAAAATGGTGCTCAAAGAAGTAGTGCTACTTCGGGAAAAGAGATTTTCAACACAGGACTTGATGAAAGAATCAACAACAAGTTAAACCCATCTAATAGCACATCTATGGATCGAAATAAAGATGCATCTGCATTTGATAATTCTTCACAAGAATCTGAATCTGGCGTCAATAGGCACCATGAAAGGATTAGCAGCGATCTGCATCCATCTGCGAGGTCTATCAACAAGCATGCTGACACGACGACAAGAGAATCCACGGTACTCTTGATCAGAGAGGCCGATGAATCAAGAGAACGTCCAAGGGAAATTCCGAATACATCTAATTCTGAAATGTTGGCACTTCTTGATGACGATGGGATTCCTATTAATTCTGATTCACATACAGAAGAGAGCGTGCAAAGTTCACAGGGGGACAAGGCAAGTAACGAAGAAAATGAGGATATTGTTGTTGCAATGGCGATAGAAGAAGGAGAAGGAGATGACTTGGACGAAGCTCTCAATTACGACCCAAACTCGAAGAAAAAACTCGGCAAAACGATAACTCGTTGGACTGTTGTTGCAATCATTGCAGCTGTTGTAGTTGCTGTCATACTCATAGTATTATTATCCAGGAAGAAATTGAAAGCAAATGAGGATGAGATCACCTATGCCCCCTCCAGCGCACCATCTAGTACGGATCAAGGGGAAATTTCAAGGTTGATCATTGATAGATTTGGCACAGAACGTCCCTACTATGACATCACTACTGCATATGGAAAAGCTTTTGACTGGATAACTCGAGATGGATATGCATCAGAAATGATTGATAGTCGGATTTTGGGTAAATTGAGAAGACGAAATGAATTGACTTCATTTGGTCTCTATGAACGATTTTTCTGCGGTTTGTTTTATTTCCAAATGAGAGGTAATAGATGGGTTAATTGTTCTGCGACCTTCGACTTTCATAACGAAACTTGCGAACACATTGACAGGGATTATCAGTTGCGAAGAGGGAGGTCAACATGGCTAAGTGATGTCAGTGTGTGTTCATGGGCAGGAATCATTTGCGACAATAATGAACAGATTGTTGTGTTGGATTTAAGTGAGTAAATTTGGATATCATGTCTAATGACTGGAAAAGAAACTTGTTCAAACTCGCACTCAACTGCTAACCTTATCTTACTTTCAGATCATCTCAACCTTGACGGTTCGATCCCTGCAGAGATCGATCAACTGCAAGAACTGCAGGTGTTGTCTCTGATTAATAACACTATCCACGGGCATATTCCTAGTGAAATAGGAAATCTTACAGAATTATTGGATGTTGATCTCCACGTTAATCTCCTTTTCGGTGAAATCCCAAAAGGATTTTATTCGCTTTTGAAGATGCTTACATTTAATCTTGGATACAACTATCTAAACGGTACTATCGCTCCACAGATTGGCAACATGAGAGCTCTGAAGGGCTTCCATTTGAAAGAAAACTCTTTATCCGGCCCGATCCCTAAGGAAATTGGTGATCTTGTCGATCTTCGTAAGTGCTCTTGATTTATAACTGCTTTACCTTCTTCACAATACATTATGGCAACTGATGATAATACATTCGTTGAATAGACTATATGACATTGAGTGGAAATTCTTTCACCGACCTCCCAAGAGAATTTGAGCAACTCACAAAGTTGAGATCGCTGTTTCTTGACAAGAACTTGTTTCGAGGCCCTCTCTACCTACCAGTCGCAGATGAATTAGGTGAGCGCTTGATCCGATATTTTTTCTTTACATCAGTTTCAGTGTTCTAATACTCTAATACATTAACTTTCGCGCCCACCAGAGGAATTGAGCATCGACAACAACAACTTTAACAATTCTCTCCCAGGCAATTTGTACAAGCTGAAGAACTTAAAGTACTTCATTGCAAACAACAATGAATTCACCGGGGAAATATTGCCGGAAATAGGAGACTTGACACAATTAAGAGTGTTGCAACTTCGAGATAACAAGTTGCAGGGAATTCTACCATCGGAAACCAGTACCCTTTTTAATTTAGGTACGTGCCTAGTTGGCATACTGTATGTGCTTCATCTTGTATACGCAATATCTTACCACATGTTGTTTCCCAAAGTCACCTTGAGGATCAACTACAACTCCTTTACCGGTGCAGTTCCATTGGGCGTCTGTAAACTCTACAAAGATGGCAAGCTTCTGAACTTTATTGCAGACTGCAAAAACGATCTGATGGAAGGTGAGCTTTCCTACGGGAATGGAAAGCAAGAAATCAAATGTGCTTGTTGCACTCATTGCTGTGACCCTGGAAGCGAGAGCAACTGCCAGCCTAGAGATGCTCAGATTATCCAGATATGGATGCCGTAGAGAGTTCTTGTATACCAAACGTAATATTATATAAATTATAATTTAGTAGTGCAGCGAATACAGAAATAATATCAGCCTAGACTTCGGAAGAACGAATCTACCTTCGGGCCTCTACCCAGCATGGACTTGAGCATTTGATTTGGATCTTTTGAGCCTCCGTGGATTAAGATCTCTTTCCAATATTTCTCACCCGCACTTCTACTGAAAGCATCATGGCTGAAGCTTTCCTTCCAAATGTCAGCAGAAAATAAAGAAGCGTACAAGTACGAATAATAACCCGCGCCATATGACACAAGATGGCCAAACTTTGAATGCCAATGAGTTCCCCTAGCGAAAAGAAGATCATTTTCACAATGCAGCTTCTCAAATAAATCGGTGGTACTGCCAGCGCTCTGCCACTTTTCAGGTTGTCCAAAAATGGTCTGATCAAACATTGCGTACACGCTGGAATCACGACTATTGGTTAGTTGAAATGAAAAAAATAGAAACGAGAATTATCAAAGATGATGTGTATTCCAATTTCGACGCTTACCACTGGGATTGAATTTCCATCGCTTTGAAGGTGTTCCTTGACCTAACAAGGTTCTCTATATTTTTTGCAGGGATACGTGCGCCTGTCTGAACGTGCCGCCCTATGATGTTCAAAAATTCTTCATTCCATACATAAAATTCCATTAAATGACTTGGAGTTTCAACAAAATCCATTGCTGTACGCGTCCCTGACAAGTGCTGAAAGGAAGTTCTTGATAATAGGCTGCGGAAAGTAGAAAGGAAATAATTAATCAGGGTAGTGATCAAATGAGGATTTCACTATCGCGCAATGACATCAGTCATTGTGCAATCTCTATCCTATGTTATAAATATAAAGGCCGAACGCACCTATGGAGAGCGTGACCAAACTCATGAAAGACAGTTTCAACTTCAGAATGCGAAAGAATTGATATCTCCCCTGTGTTGGATGACGACGGGGAAACGTTGCAGACTAGAGCTACAATAGGCAGCTGATAATTTGTCTGCCCGTTGGAACTGGATTCACGCAATTCGCAACCGCAGCGAACGGTGAAGTGGGCCGCATGAGTATATTTCCCTGGTCTAGGGTGCAAGTCAAGATACATCACCCCAAGGCCGTCGCCGTCAACTTCTTCAAAGAACTCAAACTTGCGGATACCGTTGGAAGCAGAATTGGGGTTCTCTTCTACATCCCATCTTTCATTAGCACCTAATGGAGATTCTTGCATTACGATCCCAAACAGCCTCTTGACAAGTTCTTTCATTCCTTCGATTGACTGTTCTACAGTAAAGTAGCCAGAAAGTGAACCTTCCCCCGCATCATCCTGCCCTTCAAAGAGATGGTTTTTGGTGATACCAGTGTAATAGGTCAAATCCCACGGCTGGATAGGCTCGTTTGTATGCTCCAATTGAGATTTAACTGTTGATAACATCTCCAGGTCGCGATTGTATCTGTCTTTCGAAGCGTGTTTTACATCAGATAGAAAATTCATAACATTCTCAGGTGTCGACGCCATCTTATCCGACAAGAAATAATGAGCATAAGAAGGGTATCCCATTTTAACAGCCATTTCGTGCCTTTGTTTTATCAGGGCATCCAGGACTTCTAGATTCTGTGGACACAATGTGTTCGCTTCCATGTATACCTCCTTTCTGAGATTTGCAGATGAAGAATATTTCAGCAAAGAGTTTGCTATATGCGGCTCAGTAGTAAGCGTAACAGAATCATTTCTGGAATTGCTTTGAGGAATATTCTGCTGAATGACATGCTGAGGAATAGTCCGATACACATCGTCAGCTAAAGGTTGCTGAACATCAAAGCTCTTGTGATGTACAAGATTTTCTGTAAACATCGACTCTAACTGAACAACGAACCCATTCAACTGTTGAACTTCTGCTCTTTCTTGATCTGACAAATGGATTGCGTTACACTCGAACTCCTTTTGCAGCATAAACGCCATCCTTCTTTCCTCCTCTGATAGACTGAGCATAACAGTAGGGTTGGATGTAATCGGAACAAGACTTTCGTACAAAGAAACATCAGCGTTTAGTTCTGCGATGTATTCTGATAGCATTTGGAACGCCGTAGATGCAGCCTGACGCCATTGAGGAGACGAGTGAACAGAGCGACACAGTTCGGACGCGTCAATCACAGAGCAGATCGTATTGCTAATGCCATCTAGTACATGCAAGGTTTCACGAGGTGATAAGGCTGATGTTTCAAGCGAATTGCGAATGGTTTCGCGCAATGTGTTGCAATCACTCATTGCTACATTCGCTAAGGATAAGAAATCTTGGGGCTTGTAAAGATTTGGGAGGGAAAATAAACCAACTTCTTGAAGAGGAGTCCTCGTAGTAGTTTTGTTCGTCGAAAAGGATTGGATTACTTGATGCTGGAAATGCACTGGAGACTTCTTTATCCCCCGATGTAAGGATAGAGGGACATTAGGGAGGAAGCGCTTATTCAACCTTGAGAACATTTCTATTGCATCTGTTGTCGAAAGATATCTTCGAAAGGTTGATACAGTAATGAGTAATGATGCTTGTCAGTATCTTCGTCCTTCGTCTATCGTCTATCGTCTATCCAAGTATTACGTATTACTTGGTCTATCCAACAAGGCGACGCCTCTGGCCTGATGTTGTGTGATGTGACACGAGTAATCGGTGGAGGATGTTATCTTTATAGGTTTGGGGTTTGGGAGATTTTTTTAATGATTTAAAAAAAAATACCTGGCAAGAAGCTGGTGGTATCGACATGTTGATGTTGCTTTGGTATGATACCGCTACATCGATCATGCAAGCAATGAGACGAGGCTGTCTTCTAAAAAGAGTGATATTGCCTTGGGTGGAAAGGTATAACTTGTTATCCGCGGTGCAAATCATTTTGCAGAAACCTTTGGGTATTGAAGAATGAGAGGCAAACCAAAGACAATTTTGATCTGAGAAAATAAGCAAAAGATTGATTGAAAAATATGCATGTTTGAATAACACGTTCATTTCAATACAAGCAATGCTAAGTGTAGAGTTCGTGTGTCTTGCAAGGTTCTATTTCAGGACTATAACTATTTTTTGTTGCATTCGAATTTGGAAATTCACCCGCATGGATCAATCACTTGGTGAAAAATGATATCATTTACAAACTTTTCTTTGTGCGGTTGGTCGTATCTAAAAACCCGTCGTCTCCCCCACTCAACACCATAATAACCTCTTCGAGTTCTGATTTAACTTCTTCAAGGCTAGGCCTCACGCCCATATTCTTATCCCACATTTTGGGTAGCAGTGCTTTAATCTTAGCTGGACAATCCTTTCCTAGCGCAGGTCTGTCCTTGCCATTGAATACTTTGATTTTCATTTTCGTAAAGTCGTATCCCTTGAAGGGCTGCTTCAACTCGACAATCTGAAGCAACGTCAGTGAGTTTCTTACGGGCAGGAGTAGTATACAAAGTCTACAAATTTCAAGCGAGAAATATACTTACATAATTGAGAAGGATTCCGAAGCCAAACACGTCGGCTCTCTCGTTGTAGGGTTGGTTCTTGGCAACCTCTGGGGCCATGTAACGGAAACTTCCAGTTTCTCCAGTCAATTTATAAGTGGTTGGGTTCGATCCTGGGACTTTCTCGGCAGGCATCAGTTCCCTTGAGAGGCCAAAATCAAAAAGCTTGACATCATCACGAATGTCAAATCCAAGATTTTCAGGCTTGAGATCACGGTATACAATATTGTTCTTGTGCAGAAAATCCAAAGCAGAGCAGATGTCAAATGCCACAGTGACCCTATCACACATTAGTTCATCCTTTCGTGGCTTCTTCATCATTTTCTTCGAAGCTTCCTTTTTCCATCTTCCTTCAATGCGGTCGTCGAGACATTCAGACAAGCGATCCATTAGAATGAAAAAATCAACAGAGGTATGAGGCACGGCAGCCAAAGCGCGCATCTTGATGATGTGATTATGCCGAAGCACAGCAAGGTATTTAACCTCCATAGCTAAATCAATGGTACTAGAAACAAAAAATTGAGGATCGCCTTTCTTGAAGCATCCGGGGGACACTTTCTTGATGGCATAGCGTGCCACGCCTTGACGCAAGAATCTCTCGCTGATGTATCTTTTGTTCTGAAGTCCGACCCATGGGGAATCAGCAAGTGACATATCCGCCATTGCCTCTTCCGCACTTGGTTTATAAATTACTCCTTTCACTTCACTAACTGTACAGAATCCACCTTTACCAAGAACTGGACCCAAGGTAATTTCTATCGCGATTGGAAAAACATTAAAAAAGTTAGTGTTGAGTGTGAGAGAAGAACGGCGTGTGGAGCCCGACGGGATGCGAATTAGAAGCACTTACGACAGGGTTCAAATGTAGGAAAATCACTTTCGGCAACTTCATTGAAAATAGAAACCTTTTTCGCCTTATCGGCAAGGATCTCACCAGACCTCTTTCGCAGAAATTCTTCAGTTAGATGGGTCATGACGTGACTAGATGCTTGATTTAATATAAGAGGGGGGTGCAATTGAATTCACAACCGATGGATCCTTGGGGCTCGGGCGTTTTATGCTACTTGGCGCTGATGGAAACGAGAAACGAGCTGTCTCTTGTTGGTGCATTTTCATAGATTCAAAAGATATCTCAAACTAAAGAAGGCCTTTTGAAGCACCTTTTTTGTCTTTAAGCCTAAAGAAGATGGAAGATGGACTTCGGACAAACACCCCTGCACGATTGGAGAACGCACCAAAACGCCTTCATTCTTGTAGTTTCCACGTTTCAACCCCCACCACCACCCCACACTACGAGTACAACACAAAAAAGCAAGATTTCAAGATTTCAAGATTTCATTAGAACTTCAAATTGAATATTTTGTTGGAAAAAATGGTGGCCAATTCAGAAGATGTCAGGGAATCTGCAACTCAGCTCTTGCAGAAAAAACAAAATGAATCTACAGTCTTCAGTGAAGAAGCAGAGAACGCTGTGCCTAAATTCAATCCACATGGTAAGTTTAGTTACAGAAAAAGGCCCAAGATGGACTCAGGAGAAATCATATGATAATGCAAAAGAATCTCCTCGCAGAATGTCAGGATACCGAGGCATGACACCAAGGCAGGTGCCATGCCTGACCTTACTTCACATTGAACGTAAAAATATAGACATTCGCTAACCCCTTTCAATGTGTACACTACTACTAGAGGTGGAACACGGTATGTTCTTGGGCCAAGGTGGATTCTGCACTGTCACTGAACTATGTGATGTCATACTATTGCGCGATGAAGAACCGCAGTCCGGATCCTATAGCTCCTTCAGTAAAATTCAGGATCGTCCTTATATTGCTAAAAACCATCAGCGCGATGGACAGGCTCGTTATGCCCTCAAGAAGATCTCCAAGGAATTGACCCGTCAAGGAAGCGATAGCTTTCTAGCTGGAGTTGTGGATCTTGCGGTGGAGGTGAAGTACTTGGCCATCATTCAACATCCTCATATTATCAAAATGCGTGCAATTTCCAATGCGCATCCCTGTTCTTCCGATTTCTTTATCATGCTTGATAGGCTCTATGATACTCTCTCGGATAGGATTAAAGGATGGAAGAAGGAAAAGAGGAGGACAAGTGGTTTGGGCAGTCTCAAAGATATCAAGGGTAAGAAGAAGGAGGAAGAACTAGGGAAGAGAATGGTTGTTGCGTATGATATCTGCTCTGCATTAAATTTCATGCACAAGAACAAGTAAGTTCGTTCGTATTGTGTCCTTTTATGTCAGCCAATACATACATGTTTGTGTCAATCCAACATCCAACTCATGCAACAATTTGTTCCCTTCTCCTTTCCTCTATCTCCAACTATGTCAAACACATTAGTATCATCTACCGTGATTTGAAACCGGACAATATAGGATTTGATGTGAGGGATGATGTCAAGATATTTGATCTTGGACTGGCCGCTGAAATGCGCCCTTCTGCGCGTGTGGATGGCACAGACTATTACAAATTGACAGCCGAATCTGGATCACCAAGGTACATGGCACCAGAGGTTGCTTTAGGAAAACCTTACAATCATTTGATTGATGTCTATGGATTCGCTCTTCTCTTGTGGGAATTATGCGAATTGAAAACACCCTTCGTGGAGCATTGTTCTGAAAGTCTCCGTGAGAAGGTGTTCAATGGTACAGAGAGGCCCCCATTGAATCCAAAAAGGAATGAGGCTGTGAACAATTTGATGAAAAGTTCATGGCATAGTGATCCAAGTAAAAGGATTGAGTGTGAAGATATGATGAAGATGTTGAAAGGAGAGATTAAATTTGCATTCGGTGGTGATGGTGTTGTTTTCGACAGTTTAGATGACACAAACAAGACTGCGAAAAGTGCTGAAGCTAACGGACGCTGATTTTTTCATTGTTGACAACCATCATCGAGCGTGGAATTCAAGCAAACATAACTAACGCATAAGTTTCACTTATATTATAAAGAATAAATAATAATACTGCATGGTCAGCCACATGCTTTTCAGTTTCTATTTAGGCGTTGCAGTGCTTAGCGACACCTCCTCTCTAGACTTTCTGGTCTATTGAACTTTATTCGCATTTCAGAATAGTATTTGCAAAGTTTGCATTTTAAATAAAACTCAGAAGTCCTAACTGCCTACTAACCCTAACAATTGTAATGATTCAATATATCGTCGTAGTCATCGCTATCACGACGGTTTTATACAGGTTTGGACAGGTTTTAGGAGACTGACTCATTCCTCACTTGCTCAGTACGTGTTGGTGTACTGCAGTATTATGACCCGCCGATTGGACTTCTTTTTTGAAAATCCAGGTCCATGAAAACGCCTAAAAGTAGTCCTTGGGCGTTTTATGTGACTTGCTGATGGAAACCGGGGTTGTGTGTGTCGTATGTTGTTGGTGCATTTTCAAAGATATCTCAAATTATTATTCGTACATTTCTATGTTGAATTTTACGAATTAGAGACCTTTTCTGTCTAAGTTTTCTGTTTTTCATCATTTTCATTGGCTGGTGGTTGGTTCTCAGTTCTCAGGCAGAAAGGTGGTGTCAGGCTTGCTCTTCTTTTTTCTCCACGCGGGTGGCGATCGAGATTACTGTAGGTGTCTTCTGGCACCGGTCTATTTTTTTAGAACAGCGACTTCCCAAAAAGATAACTCCCTCTGTGCCATCCGATTTTTATGAAAGTGCCAACATTTAAACGGAATTCGATCATTCTTCGTATAAACAACTAGTCGAATTAGCCCATCACTACACACCTCACTCAGCATTCAAAATCAATCAGAACCTAGCATACCCTCAAGAACTACCTTCTCAAATGACTACTCGAACTAGATCGCGAGGGTATGCCAAGTTTGGAGCTCAGGATGCCAATGAGAACACGTCCCCGCTACCAGCACTTGCCAAGGTGACGACGAAAGAAGATTGCGAAAGGATGACACCTACGGATGCCTTGCTTCATTTCAAAACACGAGTATATCACCTAGTGAACAAGTTGAGGGTATACAAGAATGAAAAGGGTTGTGATAGGACACTGCCAGATTGGTGGTTTCCTTTGATATCTCAAGAAAATCAGATGGTTAAAAATTGGATAGGGTCGAACAAGCACAAGAGTAGTTCCTTTTCCAAAACCATGTGTCCCTCTTTTGCCTCCAATTTAGGCTTGACTATAACAGAGTTTAATATATTGAAGAATAAGACCAAAGGAATGTGGAGAAAGGAAAAGCAGCTAGGATTCCCAGTCCAATTCACAAAGGATCAAGGTGTAGAATGGATCCTTTTGGACGAGCATCATAGTATAAATGAGCACTTGCCATTCCATCAAACAACAGGAAAAAGGAAAGCCCCAAGCTGGATCGAGAGTTGCGACTTGGATTATGAGAGTGTCAGTTATTCTCTAAAGTCAAAATCTGAATCGAAGAGGAAATTTGAATCTGAGGTCGAATATGAAAACGAAACTGACGACGACGACGACGAGGAATTAGATGACGATCTTCCAAATCCTGTAAGGCTTGGCCGGCCAACTGGAAGTCGAGACCAATATATCAATTTAGAATGCCAACCGAATGCTGCACACCAAGTACTGCAGAAAAATCTCCAACATATGAGGTTGCGATTACTAAAAAGGTTTGTGCTTGTTTGGAGTGTAGAAGTGGGAAGTTCCAAACATGTCTTCATAGAGATGATATTGGAGCACCTGTGGTGGGGAAAGTTTGTGGAAGGGAGTATTATCAATGGCCGCCGCCAGAGTAGTAATAGTGTATTATTGTAGGATGTAAACAACTGTTCCTACCGTACTGTAGTAGTTGTGGAGCTTCACATGATGGTGTCGTCAGTTCCATTCTCTCTATTGTTGTTTTTTTGGTTACATACGCCCCTTTGTCAAAAAGTCGTTAGATTTATGTGAGAGATTTTTGCACTGATCTCGAACGCCACCCGCGGCAAGTATCGAGGCTCGAAGGGACTCGTAACCTCTACCCTTCCCATCTTCTGGGACTTGACGAAGAGCTTCTCCACAGCCTTACAATATTGTGCAACACACCTACCACTCACAAATTGCAAGAAACCGAATAAGTCAACTAGTGTGTACATCAAAAGCACAATTAAATAGTTTAACGCCCACCCGCCCTCACCCCTCCACGGACCGATCTCATTCAGAGATACTACGCTCCGTGGAGTACAGGAAAGGTGGTTTTTCTAGTAAAGTCTCACTTTTTCCCAACCACTCATATAGCTCACAATTCAAAACAAACTTCAACCCATCACCCTAAACTTCAACCCCCATCCGATAGAGATACGAAGAGCCGAGACACGGCGCGGTGCCAACCGCTTTTGTACGTTCAACTAACGCGCGTGACCACAAATTGTCGCCCCCCGCTCGCCCGTTCTGTCGTATGATACAAGAAAAGTTCAAAATAGTAGCGTAGTAGAGACACTATGCTGTTTGTTGTACTACTGTAGAGAGTACTGGTAGAGACTATCTTCAATCTTCATCTTCAATCTTCATCTAGCTAGGAATAGGTTATTAATAATAAAGACAGGTTATGCTGATTTTGTAAAAAATCGACAAAAAGGGAAAAAGGAAGAAAGAAGAAATGCTTCAAGCAAGATACAAAGATTGAGACGGATTTTGCGATCTTCTCGTTCTGAAGGCTTCGAAGCGAGCAAGAAGCAAGCCAAGGATCAGAAGAAGAACGGCAAACAACTAAAATACAGTATTGCCACCGCTGCTGCCATTGCCAGCATACAGAACATTTAGAACTAATAACACTACAGTAACTGTAAACGGTAGAAATACCGCGCGAACTAACCAATAACATTCAGATCCAGTTAGTTCGATCCCATTCAACGACTGAAGTCAATCTCTTAAGCTGTCCAAGCAGTGTCAGTCAAGCAAGCAGTGTCAGTCAAAGTCAAGCAAGCATGTCGACGCCGAGGAAATTGACGTCGTTATATCGAGCCAGCTCGGCCAGGAAACTAACGGCAAACCCTTCTGCGGTTGCAGCAGCCGCTGCGCCCTACGAAACCATAATTCTAGACTCTACCGGATCTCCCGTTAATCCACCCGCTCAGAGATCACCTTTCGTTTCCGCTCTCTGCTACAAAGGCCTCGAAGTAGTCCTTGCTTCTCACGATGAATACATTGAAATCATTCTTACCCGCAGCAGAATGTCTCTTCAGAGGCTCAGAGTCCATGGCCAAATCGTAGCTCTCTACGCTAACCCCGTCAATGGAATCATTAGCGTTGTCACTTCGGCTCGCAAGGTGTACAATTTCAACCCCGTGCCGACGAAACCGTCTGGTAAATCTACGAATCGTTGTCCGGTTACCGTCTTTGGGAAATACTTTTGGATCAAGGGGCGTAATGTTGACTGTTGCTCTGTTTTCAGTGATAATGTTCCCTTTCAGATTCATGCAAACAGTGCCACTGTACATATTGGTACTTCCATTGATTCGAAATTGCTCATTGCGCATGCTGATCAAATTGCCATTTTTGATATATCACCGGGTGATGATGATGTTGAAAGTATGGAGCATGATGGTTGGGAAGATACGGTAGAAAGCAGAGAAGGAGATATTCTCTGGACGACTAGAGTAAGGGCAACGATATCTCATGCTGTCATATCGGGTGATGGGCGATCCATTGCATACGTTCTTCAAGGTGAAGGAATTGGTGTTCCTTATCCATTTGGTGTACGAACTTTTGTCAGGGATAAATTTGATGGATCGAATGAAAATATAGGAATACGTGCAAGGCCTCCTCGGCCTGTTGCAGGAGGAGGGAATGCTAAATCGAATCAGGACAATGAAGCAAAGAGATCCGGGGGTATTACACCTCCTCCTTTTCCTACCATGGATGGAGAATCTGTATATAAGTTCACGTACCCAGATTTGACGGATGCTCACGTGGATGAAAATATTACCAAGAATAATTTGGGCATTGTTTACAAGACTGGACCATTCCTAGTTCATGCTGCTGCTGTTACAAGGTTGTCATTCCGAGGGCAGGGTTTGAACCATTCTAGTGTTTATCATGATGAGATATCTGGTAATATACATGGCGGAGTCAAAGATGGAAACGATTTATTATTGACATGCTGTTCTTCCGATGGTAGCTTCCGTGTTTTTTCACAAGGATCATGGAAAATGTTATTCCACTGGGATACACCTCCTGGAAGCAGAGCTGATTGGGTCCATGGAATCACTATGGCAAATCTTGGAGATTTGGATCCGTTGACGAGAAATAACTTGAGGAAACATAGTGCATCCAATTCGTTCAATAATGTGAATGATGCAGGCAACAAAGGCGTGGAACGGGAATCAGATGCCAAGTCAAATATGTCAGCATCGACACCGCAAAGAAACAATCAATCGCCCAAACAGAAAATAAATCAGACAAGAAATGCAGCATCGGCGTCGTCGGGGTGGCAATCGCAGCTCGTGCCGAATTCCGCTGCGGGAGCTTGGATATCTGAAATTACATTCAGAGGACCGTATCCTGCTCTTCGTTTGTCACGTCTTAGCTTTATGAAATCTGGCGGAGATTCATGGGCACCCGCGCATTTTGACTCTGTCGGTACCATTTTGCCACCAGGAACAATTCTACCTCAACATGTTTTGCATAACTTGGAATCAACGAGTATGGCAGTACAGGGAGTTTGGTCGGCGTGGAATCCATGGATAGCTCATCCGGGAAGTGGTGGGAACGTTGTAGAAGATGAGAGTCTGAGTGGCAATGCGTTGGCCCTTCTTGGCTCTGTGCCTCAAGGTCATGGGGGGTCTTCGAGTGATGTAGATGCTGCAGTATTTGGTGGTACACATTCGCCGCCTGCGGAATTAAGGATTATTGCAAGTCACACTCGAGATAAAGTAGGGATTGTGGAATTTCCACTTTGGGGAGATGCCGATTTTGGTGCAATGCAACTAGGCAGTCCTTTGAAGCACTTGTTAAGTTTGAAAGAGAATCTACCTCGTGACATTTGCATTCTTGATGACGAAGAAATGAAGGATCTGACCCCATTACCAGTCACAGTATCGACCCGATGTGAATGTCTGGATTTTGAGTCCAGTAGTCTTTGTGCAAGTGTCACGGAAAATAAGAAACATATTTTTTTGGAATGGAGAAAGAAGGGAACAATGAATATTGTGAGCTGTGAAAGCGAAGATACATCAGGCATACAAACACCTACTCTAAAAAGAGAAGATTCGGATTTCTCAGTAGCAACCACAATTTCACTTGACTCTGGAGAGAGCCACGCGTCGTTTGATCAGCGTCATGAGCCTCTCTTTAAGCAATTTGCGGATTTGAGTATAAGTCCATTGCCGCTGTCTCTGCCGTCATTACACATACCTGTCACTGCTCACGATGGGGAATGTATATCTCTATTAAAATGGTGGCCCGACGAAAACTTTGGCGGGCCACCAAGGCTTTTCGCACTCACTTCAGAAGGAACATTGATCCTTTATGAAATGCCCCCACCGTGGAGTGCGTTGGAGCCAATCGCGCCAGACCCGTATGCAATAAATTCCATAAATACCACCCTACACAGCGAACTCGCCTGTAGTTCAGATCGAGGTAGTTTTGATGGCGGCACAGATGAATCTATGAACGAAGATATTGAAACAACTTATGAAGCCCAACTTGTCCCTCATCCTGATTTTGGACTTGGATTGAGATTAGAAGCACAGGCGGGTGGGATGCCTGCTATTGCTGGGTCCTATAAGAAGCATCCTCTTACTGGCGGGCGCCTTCCAGCAGAGAGAACCGGAAAGATTGTTTTGGGCGATGAAGTTATTTCAGTGAATGGGGTTTCTTTAGAGGGGTTGTCTTTTGATGATATCATTTCAACTGTCCGAAAAGTTTCCACTGCAGCTGAGGGTGGGCCTTTGACAATGCAATTCAGAGCACTGGAAAGGAATCGAATGTTAAGAGAAAATCTTAGCAACCTCACTTCCGACCGAATGCCATTTGATGAAGGTATGGAGGTTGTACACCAAAGGAGTTGCGACGCGGGGGAAGAGGCATCGGTTCTTGTCGGTGCAGACGATGAAATGCAACAAGAGTTTGGTAGAATAGTCGCAACCATACCAAATGCCTTACCTTCAGCCTGTGAAAGCCCAAGGTCTTTAATTCTGCTGCCTTGGCATTATGGGAAAGGTGCCCCTACACCATACGCAGTTCGAGGAGCTGTATTACTTGTTTCTGCTGTTGGCAGATGCGTTACTGCATCACGTTTGGAAGTTCTCAATGGTTATGAACCTGAAACAAATGGCAAATTAACTCTTCTTGGATCGATAGAATTGGAGGGTGAGAGTGACATTATTTCTCTAGTATATATAAAGACAGTTTCAAATGGGTGGTGCGTCGGCACCTGTAACCGCGAAGGGGAGTTTCGACTTCTGTTCATTGATGTAAAGGAGAATAACGAAAATTCATCTCTTTCTGTATCATTTCGCAGCCATATTATCCTCGACAAACTGGGTGATGACGATGACAATGATGATGGTAAAACGGAATATCTCGTCCGAGCATCGTCAGTGGAACTATTGGCTACAATGCCTGTTGGTGGCACGTGCAATATTGTATCAGTTTGGTCATCTGCACCATTTGTGGCGAGCACTAGAAAGAAAGGCAAACCAGACAGGATGTCCCCGAGCAGTTACAGTTTGGACACAATTTTTCATCGAGGTAGGCATGAAAGAGATGGTCAGCCAATATTAGACTTTCGATGGGTTGCTGGAGGAAGGGTAGATGCTTTCCCATGGCTGTTGACCTTTAGTCATTTATCTGCCGTGGTTCATTGTCGGCGAGGGGACCAACCTACTTGGGTTCCAGTCGCGGAGTTGTTTTATGCTTTGACCAAAGAATCCTGCGGGGAAATCGGAGTGAGCAAACGATTAAACGAGTCTTCTTTATCCCCGGCAGATGCCGTTCCGCATCTTACAACGGCTTTGCGTAGTATTGTGAGCGCTACAGACGAGAGAAAGCTGCTGCTGTCAGACTGGCATCCAGAATCCTTGGTGGCATCATTATGTGCAGAAAGGCACGGTCCAAAGGTGGCATTAAGGAAGCATGTGAAAGGAATGATGAAATGGCTTTCAGAATGGATGGACTCGAATGATACAATGAATATGCATTGGAATTCATATTCTCGTCTATCCAGTGCTCCTTTAAGCGCCCTTTATGAATCAAACGAGGGAGATAGTTCTAATGAAGAACAGGACATGAACGTCGACAACGCAACGTCACTCATGCAGAATATGTTGGCGAAACCAAATGAATTGAACAAAGAGGACTTGCAATTACTGAGGCTGCAGAAATGTTTACAATCTGCATTGAAGGTCGAAAATGAAGATGCCACAGATGCCACTAATTTCAGCAAGGAGTTCTTGGCAACCATGACTTATACTAGTAAGACTTCTCCCCCAAATAGAGATAGCGACGAGAAAACCGATGAAGATGCACTCCCAGATCCAATTCGTGACTTAAGCACTGATGAACTATATTTTCTGTGGTGCATGGGCGAGATTTGCACTGAGCCTCCTAGATTTGAGGGATTGGATAGAGTGGCCCAGCTCGCGGCCCTTTCCACTGCTATTGTCCTTAAAATCAAATCTTCTAATTACAGCGGCGGAAAACAGGCTTCAAAGAATCCACAAACTAACAACGTGAGAGAATTCTTGGTAAAAAAGACATCTTCAGCGAATCTGGCTGATAAGAAATCAGCAAAACCAATGACAATAGCCTCATCTGCGTGTCTTGCAGCGCTCTTGAGTGATACCCAGCACCGACTCCTCCTTGCGTGTAAGCCTGAGGGCAAATGGACTTGGGACGCTGCTCGTACTCTCCATCTCCCGTTTTGGCTACGGTCTGATGACGAATTGAAAATCATATCAGAAGAAATTGCTCAACAAACTTTTAAAGAAAAACTCGAGGTTGTAGAAGCTGCACTTTTTTATGTTATCACTGGGAATATGCGAATGCTGAAAACTCTTGCTGCCGCGGACAGAAATCATACAGGGAGGTTATTTCTCAAGTTTATCGCCGGTTACGATTTCAGCTCTACAAGAGGCAGGCATGCCGCTGAAAAGAATGCGTTCAGCCTCCTTCGAAAACGAAAGTATGGCCCTGCTGCTGCTTTCTTTTTGCTCGCGGAACCGCCAATGCTGAAAAGTGCGCTGAACGTCATTGTGACAAAAATGGAAGATCACGCCCTAGCCTTTTTTGTTTCTCGTCTCGTCGAAGCGAATCGCTCAAGCAAGACAATTGTAGTTGAGGATTCGTTGACCATTGGCGGTGGGTTCTCCCTGCGTGGGCTAGGAGGTGGCGGCGGGTTTGCATCTGAAGTGGGAGGTTTTGGTCTCCCTGGATCGGGTGTAAAGGAAACACGCTTTGGCGATTGGGATCCAAACCTCTCCACATGCAGTAGAGATTTATTAGATACTCAAACTCTAACAAACAAATCGAAAGATTCGTGTTTACAGTGCATTCATTTACTTTGGTTAAAACGTCCAAATGATGCCGCGTTGAGCCTTTTGGGAGCCACTTGTGATAGGGGTGGGGATCCAATGTTGGACACTTTCAAATGTGAGACTCTTCCTCCAGCATTTCGGGTCGACGATCCCAGTGGCATGTCAACAGCTACTGCTAGGGTTCTGTCCAAAATTAATTCCATGTTTGATTTTGCGTCAAAACCCTTAATTGTCGAAAAAATGAAATTGCCAGAACACGTCCTATGGTTTGTTTCTCTCGCCACTTCTCGTGCACTGTGTCGACGTGGCATCGAAATACCGTCAATTGTCATTCTGCCGGGCCTTGATAAAAAAGAAGAACTGCCAGGAGATCAGAAGGTAGGGCAGGCATCTCTTTCATCAAATGTATCTAGCGGAAAGTCTGCAGATCAGACGGCTTCGTCCATCTTTGATTCATTTGACAATGTGCCTCCTCCGAAGCCCAAGACAGTGTCGGCACCTGCACCTGCATCATCGGATGCAATGACTTCATCTATTTTCGATTCATTTGACAATGTGCCTCCTCCGAAGCTCAAGACAGTGTCGGCACCTGCACCTGCATCATCGGGAGCAATGACGTCATCTATCTTCGATTCATTTGACAATGTGCCTCCTCCGAAGCCCAAGACGGTGTCGGCACCTGCACCTGCATCATCGGGCGCAATGGCCTCATCTATCTTTGACTCATTTGACAATGTGCCTCCTCCGAAGCCCAAGACGGTGTCGGCACCTGCACCTGCATCGTCAGGCGCAATGACGTCATCTATCTTTGACTCATTTGACAATGTGCCTCCTCCGAAGCCCAAGACGGTGTCGGCACCTGCACCTGCATCATCGGGCGCAATGGCCTCATCTATCTTCGATTCATTTGACAATGTGCCTCCTCCGAAGCCCAAGACGGTGTCGGCACCAGAACCTTCATCGTCAGGCGCAATGACGTCATCTATCTTTGACTCATTTGACGCTGTGCCTGCAACTTCCAAATCGTCTATAACTCTAGTAAAAGGTATTATTCCTCTAGAGCCAGAAAATAAGGAAGTCGTTATCGAGGACTCTGAGATAATAAATTTGCCAGTTCCTCCAATCTGGATAGAATGGAAAGAAAATATTCTAACAACGGGTGTTGCTCGGCGCCTGTTGAGAGAAATGGCTCGCATGATTATCCCATTCCTTGGTGACATGAACACAACTCCTATGGCACTTTTCCGTAGACATGTCCACCCGCTTATTGCTTATGGCGCTGCACATGTTTTCCAGGAAGCCTGTGAAGGCGAAACAATCCTATCTATTCTTGTTGATATTTTGGACAATCTATGTTCAATGTTTCACGTGTCCAAAGCCCCTGTGATTGAACACGCGCTGATAATTCTAGGATGTCCACGTCAGCCACAAAGAATTGTCTTTGCTGTTCTTCTACATTGCCTCACGGGTCGTGCTGATTTGGCCGAAGATGTGATGCGAGACGCTGCAAATGATCAGGTCCATCGCTGTGAAGCGTTGGTCTCAGCGAATGATGAGTTGGGATATAACCGGAAAACTAAATTTCATGCATCTAGTCAGTATGTTAAGAGGCAATCTGTGAATATCAGCTTCCAACTCGAGCTATGCCTATGGTTACACCGTGGTGGAGTTTTCCCCATGTCGGGTCTGGCTGTTAAAGAAACAACTGTAGGTGTTCGTATCGGGTACATTGTTGCTAGCTGGGGTCGATGTCACGAGGCTCTTGAAACTCTTCTTAAGTGTGACCCTGACTGCGCCATGGATTTTGAACGTGGAAGACAACTTTGGAGTAGCATGAAAATAATTTTGAGCAATCCTGATGGTGAAGAGAAAGACGCCGATGGTGCAGAAACAACAAGCGGAGGCTGGGAATTTCTTGTTGACTGTACCAGAGAAGAGGCGGCCGAACTACTGCGCCTTCGCAAATGTGGAAGTTTTCTCCTCCGCCCCAATAAAGACGATCATGGTATCTTTACTCTCAGTTTCCGAACTAATTTGAAGCCGAAGGGGGAAAGTGAGGTTGCAGAGAATGAAAACGGTGATGCCTCCTCTGATGCTCAACCGTCAAATGCATCCGTAAAACCACGGAAATTAGACGATTTGGTCCAGCATGCGATCATTCGCTTGTCTGACGCCGGTTTTAAGTGCGGTTCGTTTGGGCCATTCTCAAGTCTCTTGAAACTTCTAGATTCTGTATCTACCTCTCTTCCTTTTGACTTGCTCTTCAGCGAACCTCCCGCACAAGGAATTATCAAAGAAGAGGGAGGACAACCTTCTCCAAACTCCGTCTTCGTTCGAAAGCTAGCTCTGCACTCAAATACCGAACACTATCGATGGAATGCATCGACCGGAAGGCCGATGAAGTCTCCACAGCTTCCTGCTGACGAAGAAGATGACCTATCTCAAAATGTTGTAAAAAAGGCTGATTCTTTCTTTCAACAAACCGAGCAAGAAAAAGCCGAGTTTGAGAGATTAAAGCAACTAGGTATGTTTTCACAATTGCTTGTGATCACGGAACTTAGAAAGCAACTCTGCGCCGTTGTTGCTTCTACTGATGACAGAATGGATGAAAGGGCAGCTTGGCAGGAAGGTAAACATGGAGCCTTGAGTGAAAGTTTTTTTGAAGGAAGCATTGCTGCAAGTGGCGAGGAGACTGGTGAGCTCGAGATGGATTCTATTGCATCTAGAATGATTCGACCATTTCTGCAATGGTGTCGTGCCCTAGAAACATCAATAGTCGGGGATCTACTACCCATGCTTGATGAAATATCTCAGATGCCTGCTTCGTCCTTGCCTGTAGCTCTCTCCGCCACTGCAACTGCTATTGAAGCTGTTCCAACTCAAATTGGTAGTTGTGTTGATTGCGGCGATGCCATCATCCGCAGGATGATTCAACCACGGTCGGGCGTTGAGTTTCGAACTCTTCGTGTAGGAGAAGCTGGGCAGAGTGCTGTTGTTGTCCTATTCAGGAGAAGCCAGGCAAGCGCCTGGATTATCAGGAGCGGTGCAGAAATGAACGAGGCCGATGCTGCGAAAAGACTCCGCATAATGGAGAGGCGTCGTGTGATCGAACGGGTCGACTTAACTTCCATTGCATACGAAAAGCAGGTAGATGCAGATCACAATGAATTTACTGAGAATGACAACGACGTAAGGTATAGATTTGTAGATCCATGGGAAGTCGAGGTTCTTGAATCCAAGGATGCAGAGCTTAGAGGAGCATCGCTCGGAAGGCAACAGTACATCCCATTTACAATCGGTGCAGTTGCTAGAGCGTGTGAGGATGCCCAACGTCTTTTGGGTGGTCTTCATCTACTCTCACTTTGGTCTACAGCAAGGGGGGGAGTATGTCTGACCAAAGCACTTGCTTCAGTGTACCCTCCATGGGAAAGAGATGCAGGTGGGGACCTTCAGGTATTGAATGGTGCCGAGACACAGCCAAATACTTATGCAAATTGTTTCAGGCAGCATCTTTATCGAAATACTTTGTTTCATCGCCTAAAGTTACCCCAGCGCTTTATTGCCATTCTTCAAGTTGAAATTCTTGACTTGAAGAACCTTACTGCTCCAGGAGGCTCGCCGTCTGTTACTGCATATGCACTATTACGTTTGAAACGTGATGCGTCAAATGCCCCACTCACACACAAGGCCCGGACACTTGATAGTGCATCAACTGAACCTCGTAAGATCAATAAGAGTTCAGGTCCAAATGCCCCTGCCTCGTGGGGCAGTGTTGTCCGCTTTCGTTTCCCCCTTCCTGAAGGTGTCAATTGCGATGGTGTTAGTTTTGATAGTGATCGAGAAGCTCTGTTCAAGGGAGCGCCAAGTGTGCTACAGATCTCTGTTTATGAAAAGAAGTTCATGACCAGTTCAGCGCTTGGCGGTGCAGACGTTAACCTCGACTCTCTTTCGACGAGTGGGCAACTTGAAGAGTGGGTTCCCTTGCGCTCTACAAAGGATGACATCACATGGTTTGCACGGCTGAGGCTTACACTTCGATTTGAGCTCATGTGTCTAGCGTCGAGGGGCTCTTCCGGTGACAGGAATCTCGATGAACAATGTCCAAGTGCAGGATTAAGGAAGATGAAAAGGCTCAGCAGGATTGGCGGCGCTCACGAAGACGCCAACGGCTTGCCAAGGTCTATCAGCAGTCCAGAAATTGCTTCTTATTTTGAACATTTGGTCTCTTAATTATAACAGTTCAGAGGGGTTCCAAAAGTATGAAGTTATTGATATGACGATGGAGAGGAGGTAATTATTAATTCTATGATAAGAAACGAGAAAGGAATTTGGTTTGACGAATTTGAAAATGAAGGAGGGGAAAATTACAAAACAGCGTCAATGATAGTAACCAATCAAGCGTCTATGTAGATGATGAACCATGGTAACGATTGAGAAGTTCAATAATCCCCATATTTGTTACACCATGATTTCTGTGTTCTCTGTGTTCTTTACTTATTTAAATAAGTTCTTTTTACAATTAGACTAAGATGTAATACCAAATTTCTTTTTCTCGGCATCAGAGAACTCAGCAGACTGACCCTTACCCCAAAAGAAGCCAATGTCATTAAGACTGACTATCATGTCACCTGTTAATTTCATGTTTCCTTTTGTTCCCTTTCTTGCCATCCGCATGTCACATACCCAATTCCCGAGAGATTTATATTCTTCTTTGGTCCGACTAACATTACAATTCTTGAATAGATCCTTGTATTCTTTCAAATCCTTCATGCGTTGATCAAAACTTTTATCACGACTCCACTCAAAGCCAATATCATTAAGACGGTCTATCATGTCATCCGTTAAGTTCTTGTTTCCTTTTGTTCCCTTTCTTGCCATCCGCATGTCACGTAC
>Ga0209712_10001093_pt1 | contig 23291 bp, 21 predicted proteins | sample ArcOceMetagenome_FD_187443 | JGI IMG/M metagenome (GOLD analysis project Ga0209712, IMG submission 187443) | Marine eukaryotic phytoplankton communities from Arctic Ocean - Arctic Ocean - Greenland ARC118M Metagenome (SPAdes) (version 2) | ecosystem: Environmental > Aquatic > Marine > Oceanic...
CGTTTTCTCAACACAAACCTTAAAAATATTTTGGACTGTATTGATAATGCATAGCTATTAGATACTTTCAGCCTTCAGGGAGGCTTGTTTCTTGTGGCTCAGACTAACGTGTCAAACATTATAAAAATAAAAGGCAGACTAAATGACAACTGAATCAGTTCAAACAAAAACAAAAGATTTTTTGGGCCATCCTGGAGGACTTTCCACACTATTTCTGACGGAGATGTGGGAGCGTATGAGCTACTACGGTATGCGTGCCATGCTGGTGCTTTTCATGACGGCATCTATCCAAGAAGGTGGGTTAGCGATCACTGTTGCTTCGGCGACGGCTATTTACGGCCTATATACCGGCTCAGTGTATTTAATGGGTTTACCAGGTGGCTGGATGGCTGACCGTTTAATTGGTGGACAAAAAGCAGTTTGGTATGGCGGAATCATCATCATGTGTGGCCATATTGTGTTGGCTATACCCAATGACCACACTTTCTTTATTGGCTTGATTTTAGTGGTGCTGGGTACAGGCTTATTAAAACCTAATATCGGTGCTTTAGTCGGTCAGCTTTATTCAAGTGACGACAAAAGACGGGACAGTGGTTACACCCTTTATTATCTGGGGATCAATTTAGGTTCGGTGATTGGTTATACAGTGTGTGGTTATTTGCGCATTAACATGGGATGGCATTGGGCATTCGGTGCTGCAGCGATTGGTATGGGCATTGGCTTAATTTTATATAAGAAGACCTTGAGTAAATTAGAAGGTGCAGGTGCAGAGCCCACAGTTAAGCTTTCACCAAAAGCAGCAAAAATCAGCTGGTCGGTGATTGGCGTATTTTTACTGGGTGTGGTGGTGGTTGCTTACATGTTAATGAATAACATGATGGCATTTAACGCTGTTGCCGTGGCTCAGAAATTTGCCGTTCTCGCCACCGTATTATTTTTAGGCTACTTTGCGGCCATCTTTTTTCTGGGTAACAACTCACCAAACGAAAAACGTCAATTAGGGGCGTTATTTTTAGTATGTATCGCGTCTATATTTTTCTGGACAGGTTTTGAACAAGCAGGATCATCGCTTAATCTATTTGGACAAAATTACACCGATAGGATCATAGGCACGTTTGAGATCCCACCCGAATGGCTGCAATCTGCTAACTCTATGTTTATTGTTATTTTGTCACCTTTTTTCGCGGCCATGTGGATAAACATGGCTAAAAAAATGATCACCCCATCCTATGGTTTAAAATGTGCTATTGGCTTGATCATTATGGCTTCAGGGTTTCTTGTGATGTTTTTCGCCGCCCAAGTGGCTGCCACAGGCTTAAAGGTGGCACCTTATTGGTTGATCGCCACCTACTTTTTACATACTGTGGGTGAGTTATGTTTGAGTCCCGTTGCCTTATCAGCGGTTAGTAAATTATCACCTAAACGTTTCGCAGGTCAGATGATGGGGGTGTTTGTACTCACTTACTCTATCGGCAATGTAGTGGCCGGTTTATTAGCTGGAAACTTTGATCCCAATAAAGTTGAAGATATGCCTAATCTTTATCTACAAATCAGTTTATTTACTATTTCAGTTGGTATTGTCATTTTCTTATTTACATTTAAGACAAAGAAGTGGGAAAAACTGGCGTAACAAACCACTAATTAATTTACAATAGGTATTAAATTAATGCCCATTTAAGTTTTTACTTATTTGGGCTGCTTAATCGCTACAAGTAGGTCACATTTCATATGAAGTTGTATCTTTCCACTAAACACATTCCTCAATTACAATCTTTGTCCTTGACCCAAAGATTAGCAGCCATGCAATTGGCCCAAAGTAAGTTAATTGGTCCTGAAAAATTATTCCTTAATGTGTTAAAAATGTTGGTCGTGATCCCAGTATTTACCCTCATAATTCAAATATCAACTAATTGGATGGCCATTGTTTGGGCATTATTGGTCACATTACTTTATCCTGTATTGGTCAAACCGGTACAGTACGGTTTATGTGCCAAATATATTCCACAACCTAATACCCATATTCAAGGAGATAAATAATGCAGACAATTCTAGTAACAGGCGGTACAGGATATATTGGTAGTCATACTGTTTTGCAGTTATTAGAGGCTGGAAAACAAGTTATAGTCCTGGATAACCTGTGCAATTCCTCACAAGAGTCACTTAAACGTGTTGAAGAATTAACTGGGAAAAACACCATTTTTGTTCAAGGTGATATACGCGATCATACTATTTTAGAACTACTCTTTTCCAAACATAAAATCAATGCAGTTATTCATTTTGCCGGATTAAAAGCAGTGGGTGAATCGGTAGAAAAACCGCTAAATTACTATAACAGCAATGTATATGGCACCTTAAAACTGTGCGAAGCGATGAACAAATATGGGGTTAAAAATTTAGTGTTTAGCTCATCGGCAACTGTTTACGGTGATCCTGTGGCACTTCCCCTTCGTGAAGATATGCCGACAGGACAACCCACCAATCCATATGGTATGTCAAAACTTATGGTTGAGTTGGTGTTACGTGACTTATACAAATCTGACAATAACTGGAACATTGCACTGCTGAGATATTTCAATCCTGCTGGAGCACACCCTTCAGGACGTATAGGTGAAGATCCTAATGGTATTCCTAATAACCTTATGCCCTTTATTACCCAGGTAGCTACAGGGAAGCGTGACCAGTTATCTATCTATGGAAACGACTATGATACGCCTGATGGTACAGGTGTCAGAGATTATATTCACGTCGAAGACTTAGCAGCAGGACACTTGAAAGCCTTAGAAAAACTCTACACAAGCCCAGGTATCGTGACCTACAACTTGGGCACAGGCCAAGGATATAGTGTATTAGATATGGTTAAAGAATTTGAAAAGCAAAGCGGCAAAGCTATTCCATATGTATTTGTACCACGCAGAGGTGGTGATGTTGCTTCTTGTTATGCTGATCCTAAAACGGCCAGCGAAGCGTTAGGTTGGACGGCCACTAGAGGACTTGCAGAAATGTGTAAAGACTCATGGAATTGGCAAGCAAGCAATCCTGAAGGCTATAAATAGTTGACCTTAGAATTTTCAAGACTGCTCTAAGAGTGTTTAGGGCAGTTTTATGCTGATCACAAATTGGGTTAATAACTATAAACTATCCAAAAATGCATCCATATCATCCTCTAACGCGGCCTCTTCTTCTGACTTTTCTACTTTTCCATCTTTCACTTTAAATTCTAAATTTTGAAAATAGGCACTTTTTACTAATGCATAAGGGTCGAAAGAATCTTTTAGTTGCTGCTCTTGTTGTATCACCGATGCCCTACCCTCTAATGCTTTAATACCCACGCGCAAAAAGCCTAAGTAAAAGTTAAGGCCGTCGATAGGTAAGTATGACGTATCGACAAAATCACCTACAGAACTTCGCACATCACTCGGACCGAGTGCGGGCACCATCAAATAGGGTCCTGTATTAAGCCCCCATTTTCCTAATACTTCTCCAAAACCTTCTTCCTCGGGCTCTAAACCTATTTCATCAGCGACATCAATTAAACCCAACAACCCCACGCTAGAATTCAGTAAAAAACGCCCTAGACTGATAAAAGTACCATCCAGCTTCCATTGCAACAGATTATTCAGACTGTTGGATGGCTCTTCAAGATTTTCTGCCATGTTCAGTAAACCCGTGCGCGCGATTTGTGGCATATAATCCGCATAAGCTACTGTCGTAGGACGTAAAATATATTTATCTAAGATTGCATAATTAAAATCCCACATCGTGCGATTGAGTGATTCTAAGGGATCTTTAGGATCAGTATACTGTGGCGGTGGCTCCGTTACAGTTTGCTGAGATGCACAACCAATCAGTGTTAGCAGCACTGCCAACAAAACGAGAACACTTACTCTATTCATCATAATTCCCTATCTATCGTTATCGTTTCTTGTGTTATTTCGTTCGCACTCAAAGTCGCTATTAATTCACCTTGAAAGTCCCCTACTGACTGAGTCCCGTTTCCATCTATAGAAACCCTAGCCACTAACTTAGCTTTTTGTAATTGCGACAAGGTATAATTGGGTGTCATAGCATTGTTATTAGACAACTCCACCACAACAGGGAATTCCCCAAGAGGCATTTTTACCACAGCAGCAGGCATTTTTACTTGGCCGCTACTTTCTTGAGCGAATACGAACAGAAAACCATTTTCAGGTAATTTAGTCTGCAAATCATCACTGATATTAATCGTTACCGACACTCGAGTTGAACTTAGATTAGGCTCATTTTGAGCTGCTTGTTGAGCATCTTGATTCAACGCGGTCTGCAATTGCAAAATACGTTGATTAACGGCCACGAAATTAGGATCAGCTTGAGGTATGAAGGCCACTAATCTTTGCCAATTTTCTAATGCTAATTCTTTGTCACCTAATTCAGAGGCAGCAATAGCTAAAACACCCATAGCATTAGTATTATCGGGTTCTAAATCTAGTATATGTAACAATACTTGCTTAGCCTGTAATACTTGCTGTTCCTGACCCGCCATCAACAATGCCTGAGCATAACTGGATAAGGTTCCGATATTATTAGGATCATATTTCAGAGATTTTTCAAAAGCTTGAATAGCACTGTCTACCCGATTCATAGCACCAGACACTCTGCCTAATAACATCCACCCGGTAGCATCTTCTGGGGTGTCGACCAGTTTCGTTCTTAGCCCTAAGGCAAAGGTTTGTAAATCTTTTAAGTTAAGGCTTTGATCACCTTCTATCATCCGTTGCCCAAGTTCAGTAGTTTGTTGTTGCGCCATCTGCCATTGAGCAATAACTGGGATCTGATTCGAATATAGATACACCCCTATACCTACTGACAAACTAAGCAATGCACCGGTTGCAAGAGCAATACCGACATTAGCTTCGTTGCTTTGACTTGTTTTATTTTCATCCAACAAAGCAAGTTTAAGCTCATTTTCTGACTGCAATCTATCGGTATCACTCAACAAACCTTGCTGTTGCTCGGTATGTAATTCTATTAGACGCTGTTTAATCAAGCTCTTATTGGTTAGTCTACTAACAGTGTCATCGGGGCTGTTTGTAAGCCAAGGAAATAAAATAAAAGTGAGAAAAATAACAACGGACAACCCCGTACCTAGATAGAAAAGAGTCACTCGTCACGCTCCAAAATTGCTTGTGCTTTAGCTAGCTGTTCGTTGTTGATCTCGGCAGGTTGGCGTTTACGCGTCATCACTACCCCAGCCAAAGCCACAAAGACAAATAATATAGGTAATAGCCATAACCAAATTGTCATAGGGTTCACTGGGGGTTGGTAATACACAAAGTCACCGTAACGTTGTTTCATAAAATCGATCACTTGCTGTCTGTCATAACCTTTTTGTAGCAGCTCGTATACCTTGCGTTTTAAATCCACCGCTATCATGGCATCAGAGTCGGCAATGTTTTGGTTCTGACATTTGGGACAACGTAATTCTTTGGTCAAGTCTAAAAACAAAGCGCTTTTTTCAGGGGACTCGAAGTGAAATTTGTCATCTGTTGCCGATACTAAGCTACAAAAACTCCCAAGCACCAAAACAAGTAATGTGGTGACTAGTCGTTTCATTGTGCCACCAAAAGATCATATATAGGTGCAAACTTTTTATTCCAAACACGTGGATTAATATCACCAATATGATGCAAACGTATCTTGCCTTGTTGATCAATTAAATATGTCTCAGGGGCGCCTGTTACCCCAAGATCTAATGATAAATTTCGTTTAACGTCGAATATATTGTAAGCATAAGGATTAGCTATTTGGTTGAGCTTGTCTGTTACTTCCTGCTGAACTCGTTCAACTGTTTTGATCCCAAAGTCGGGATCAATATCCTGGTCGTAATACAAACCCACAATATGTTTTCCTTCATTTTGCAACTGTTTAAGATAAGGCAACTCAATAGCACATGTGATGCACCAGACTCCCCAAACATTGAGTAAAGTGACTTCGCCAAGAAACACATCTTGGGTATAGGTTTGCTCAATATCCATCAAGTCAGGTAATACAAATTCAGGCATGGGCTTTTCGAGTAAGCTGGATTGATGGTCTCTTGGATCAGAGAATAAACCTTGATATAAAAATATAATTAAACCTAGGAATACTACCAATGGCATCAAATAAAATGCGACTTTTTTCAAAATGTTTGCTCCGTAAGAACTGAATTGGGAGATTTAGCAGCATTTGGTTTTATGGTAGCTTTCACCACCCGATAGCGCTTATCACTAATAGATAATATACCGCCAAAGGCCATGATAAATGTACCTAACCATATCCAGTTGATAAAAGGTTTCACATAAATTCGTAATGACCAATCACCATTTTTTAGCTGCTCGCCCAACGCCACAAATAAATCTCGCGTGAAACCCGAGTCGATGCCCGCTTCCGTCATTACATTTCGTTGTACAGGATAAAAACGCTTTTCAGCAGCAAGTGTCGATATTTTTTGCCCGTTTTGAAAAACATCTAAATGCCCGACATCGGCCGTATAATTGGGACCTGCAAATTCTGAGACACCTTTAAATACAAACTCATAACCTTGTAAAGTCACCTCATCACCCACCGCCATTCTTACATTGCGCTCCGCACTATATGCGCTGACTAATGCAATGCCGATCAGTGCTACCGCAAAACCAAGATGGCCCGATACCATGCCCCAATGGCTTCGGGTAAGTTTTTTAAGGCTTTGTGAAATAGTCAATTTTCCTGACGCAACCTGAGGCAGAATACGCTGACGAATTTCCATAATAGTGGTAATAATGATCCAAAAACTCATGACCAAGCCCAAGGCTGCCATGTAACTGGATTGTTCGAAGCTTGCATTAACCAATATGCCAGCTGACACACTTAAACCAAATGCAATCAATAATTGTTTATACAAGGCTTGTGGCGATTGGCTTTTCCAACGCGATAATGGACCAATCCCCATAAACAGCACAAATGGCACAATCAAATAAGTAAACATTTGATTAAAAAAGGGGGCACCGATTGAAATAGACCCCATACCGATTTCTTTGTGTACTAAAGGTAATAAGGTACCCAACAACACCACTAAAGTAGCAGCAGTTAAGAACACATTATTACCAATTAATAATACTTCTCTAGAAAATAATTGGTACCTGCCACTACCTTTTAGCTGTGGTGCCCTGTAAGCATACAAACCCAAAGAGCCGCCAATAATCACTACTAACAATCCAAGAATAAATAATCCACGACTAGGATCGCTAGCGAATGAGTGCACTGAAACCAACACGCCAGAGCGTACTAAAAATGTTCCTAGCAAACTTAATGAAAACGCAGATATAGCCAACAAAACGGTCCAAGATTTAAATACTTTACGTTTCTCGGTGACGGCCAAGCTATGGATCAATGCAGTACCAACCAGCCAAGGCATAAATGAAGCATTTTCAACCGGATCCCAAAACCACCAGCCACCCCAACCTAGTTCGTAGTATGCCCACCAGCTGCCCAGTGAGATCCCCACAGTTAAGAAAGACCAAGCCGCGATTGTCCAAGGCCGTGACCAACGGGCCCAAGTTGAGTCCAATTGACCAGAAATTAGTGCAGCTAAGGCAAAAGCGAAGGCGACAGAAAAACCCACATACCCCATATACAACATAGGAGGATGAATAATCATACCAAAGTCTTGCAACAACGGGTTTAAGTCTTTGCCATCAATGGGAAAGAAGGGTAACAGACGATCAAATGGATTGGAGGTGAGCAACATAAACAAATAAAAGCCGATCCCCACCATGCCTAAAATAGATAATACTCTGGCGACCATTTTGATGGGGATAGCCTTACTAAAAAGTGCTACCGCCACTGTCCAAATAGAAAAGATCAGCACCCATAGTAAGAAAGACCCTTCATGGCCACCCCACACAGCAGTTATTTTGTAATAAATAGGCAAGGTACTGTTCGATGTATTCGCTACGTAGGCTAAACTAAAATCATCAGTTATAAAGCCATGGGTTAGGCAACCATAAGCAAAAGCGGTAAACACAAACATGCCAATAGCCAAAGGTTTAGCCATTGCCATCATTTTTAAGTGGTTTTTATGGGCGCCCCACATAGGGTAAACAGATAATAATATACCCATCATAAGGGCCAGTATTAAAGCGAAATTACCTAATTCAGCTAACATATTTATATACCTGCCTCAGTTTTACCGTAACTAGTCTGTGATGGTTTGATGTGTTTGATACCTTTCATTTTTTCTGCAAGCTCTGGTGGCATGTATTCTTCATCATGTTTAGCCAATACTTCATGAGCGTCGATATGATTATTTTTAGTCAACACACCTGTTGCAACGATGCCCTGCCCTTCACGAAACAGGTCAGGTAAAATACCATGATAACTCACCGTAACTGCGGGGCCGACATCTACTAAATCAAAGCTCACCGTTAACGTTTCTTGATCCCGCTTAACTGTCCCAGGAACAACCATGCCACCGATACGTAGTCGCTGACCAACCTGAGGGATCTGGCCTGCTTTTCCATCAATAATTTCAGAAGGAGTATAAAATAAATCGATGTTTTGACTTAATGCATACAACATCAAACCAATAGCACCACTCACGATCAGAAAGACTGCAGACACAGCCATTAAACGTTTTTGACGTCTTGGGTTCATACTATTCCTCTGTTACTGCTAAGCTTGGCAGCAGCTTTGATTCGGGCTTGCCTTGCTTGTTCGCTTAAAACTTGCATCAATAGAGACCGCTTTAAAAAAAACGAGTCTAACCACAAGACCAACAAACTCAGGGCTGCGGATCCAAAAGATAGCCATACATATAAGCCGTAACCACCCATGTCAAAAAAACTATTTATGTCATCAAAAACCATTATTTTCCCTTAATTAACGCTGCGCTTTTGTTTGCCAAAGCCACTACCCACGGGCGCCTAATATCTCGTTGTAGAATTTCATTTTGCATACGTAGTAGAAAAATAGCTCCGCTGACAAGTGCCCACCCTAAAATAGACAACAAAAGTGGCCATAACATTTCAGCAGGCATAGAAGGTTTACCAAATTTCATTATGGTGGCGCCTTGATGTAGCGTATTCCACCATTCAACTGAGTAATGAATAATGGGTAGATTTATCACACCCACTATAGCCATGACTCCTGCTGCTTTACCCGCCTGCTGTTTATCTTCAAAGGCTTTGTATAAGGAAATCACGCCCAAAAACAAAAATAATAATATCAATTGCGAGGTTAATCGAGCATCCCACTCCCACCATGTTCCCCACATAGGTTTACCCCAAGCGGCACCAGTAATAAGTGAAACAAAGGTGACAGTAGCACCTATGGGTGCCAATGCTATCATTGCCATGAAAGACGTTTTAATTTGCCAAACTAAACCAATAATGGCTGCGAGAGCCATTGCGCTATATAAACTTTTTGATAAAACTGCACTAGGTACGTGTACATAAATAATTCGGTAAGCTTCACTTTGTTGGTAATCTGTTGGAGCAAAAGCCAACCCCCAAATCGTTGCTAAAATTACGACTGCAAGGCCCAACAAACTAAACCAAGGTAATAACCTTTGGCATAAGTGGTATGTACGTTCAGTTTTAGCGTAAGGGTGTAACCACTTCCACATTAGGTTTGACTCACTCTAAGTGCATAAGCTATGGCAAAAGGCGCCAAAGCTAAGGAAAAAAGGAACATGGCGCCAATAATTGCCAATTGTGCATTATATTGTAATTGCATTGAGGCCGATTCCACAGCAGATGTAGCAAAAATTAATAGAGGAATAAATACAGGTATTAGCAATAAAGCTAACAGCACACCACCGCGATTTAATCCAACAGTTAATCCTACGGCTATAGCACCAATTAGGCTCAATAAAGGTGTACCCAGTAACAAGGTTTTCAGTAAAGCCCAATACGTGGGTTCACTCAAATGTAAAAAAAGCGCTAACAAAGGAGACAATATGATCAGTGGCAAAATACTCGTTAACCAATGAGCTGCCACTTTGACCAATGCAGCTGCAGGTAATGAGGTGCTAGATAACATCAACTGTTCCAGTGACCCATCTTGAAAGTCATCTCGAAACAATCTCTCTAAACCTAACAACGAAGACAATATCGCTGCAACCCAAATCACCCCAGGACCAATGAGTTGCAATGTTTTAGGCTCAGGCCCCACAGCGAGTGGAAATAAACTTATCACCAAAATAAAAAACAACATTGGCTGCATAAGCTCAGCTCTTTGCCTATATGCCAAAGCTAAATCGCGCTTCAAAATAGCCATCAATGCTGCCATTAAATCTGGTACTCCAGTATTAGTTCGTCAGTTGGATAGTCTATACGTAAAGCTTGATGGGAAGTCATAACCACCGCTCCACCGCCACTTAGGAATACAGTGATTTGATGACTTAACAATTCAATACCTTGGGTATCAAGAGCAGTAAAAGGTTCGTCTAAAATCCATAGTTTTGCATTTTGTTTAAACCAAAATCTTGCCAATGCCACTCTCCGCTGCTGCCCAGCAGACAGATTAGCGACAGGAATATCTTCCAACCCAACCAAATTAAGCAGAGCCAAGGTGTGAAATATTGTATCAACGGAAATAGTGACCTGATGCAGTTTGCACCAATACTGCAAATTTTCTACCGCACTTAACGTTAAGTTAATTCCCAACTTGTGCCCAAAATACACTACATTGTGTCGAAAATTTTCATTGCATTGTTTGATGTTTTGTTGCAAAAAATACACGTCGCCACAATCGGCTTCAACTAAACCAGCCAGTACCCTAAGCATACTGGTTTTACCGGCTCCATTTTGTCCTTTGACGTACAGTAAACTTCCTTGCTCAACGGCAAAGTTTAAGTTTTTAAATAATAATCTATCTCTTTTAACCACAGATAAATTAGTTACGGAAAGTACCGCCAAGCGTATCCTCGTTTTTTCTATAGACAATGAGGCGCAGTGTGCGTCAAAGCATGCAGCAAATTGATAGCCAATAATATCATAGGGTTTGACCCTGACCTACTAGCTAAAACAAATAGTTAGTGGCAATTGGTAACAAAATAATCAGAAAGTGGCTGGCTAAGAAATAATTGCATTTGCAATATAAAATAGAGTGTTGGTGCACGAAGATCCGTGTCTTAGTAAATTTTTTCCTACTTTAGACTTAGGCCAAAATCCTCAGGTTAGTTTTAAAACTTATTAATCTAGGCCATATCGTTCTTATATGTTCTGCGAGGAAATACTTATTTCTATCAGTACAATGCATAATAAATATTTTTGAAAAGTTTTATGATGACAATAATTTTTTTTCTGAGAAATAGAACAATCACACTCTAAAACACACAAAAATGGGAGCACTGCTTAAATAATGCTGAAAAGTGGCTACATTAATTGAATTTAGTGTCTTTTGAAAAAATAGAATAATCTAGTGCATGGCTCATAGCATTAAGCTTAACTTGTACTAGTGCTCGGTTGATTTAATCATTACTTAATTTTTGAAGCACATAAAAAACCCGCTATTTAAGCGGGTTTTTCTGTTTTGATATTCAAATGACTAAGCGTCTTCTTTCTTTACAGCTTTATCGGCCTCTACTGGCTTAGACAATAATAGTTCTCTTAAACGTTTATCAAGATCTTTAGCCATATCAGGGTGCTCTTTTAAGTAACCGATTGAATTCGCTTTTCCTTGGCCAATTCGCTCGCCATTGCAGCTGTACCAAGCACCAGCCTTCTCAACCATCTTATGAGTAACACCCAAATCAATCAGTTCTCCAAGGCTATTAATACCTTCACCGTACATGATTTGGAATTCAGCTTGTTTGAAAGGAGGGGCAATTTTATTCTTTACCACTTTAACCCGAGTTTCATTACCGACTATTTCATCACCGGATTTAACCGCACCAATACGTCGAATGTCTAAACGCACCGACGCATAAAATTTTAATGCATTACCACCAGTGGTAGTTTCAGGGCTACCAAACATCACCCCAATCTTCATTCGGATTTGGTTAATGAAAATAAGCATGGTATTCGAATTTTTTAGATTACCCGTTAACTTACGCATAGCTTGGCTCATCATTCTAGCGGCAAGCCCCATGTGAGAATCACCGATATCGCCTTCAATCTCAGCCTTAGGAGTAAGCGCTGCCACGGAATCGACAACAATGACATCCACAGCCCCAGAACGGGTTAACATGTCACAGATTTCTAGCGCTTGTTCACCCGTGTCAGGTTGAGACACTAAAAGCTCGTTTACATCTACGCCAAGCTTTTTTGCATAAATAGGGTCAAGGGCGTGCTCCGCATCAATAAAAGCACACACCTTACCGTTGCGCTGTGCTTCGGCAATCACTTCGAGGGTTAAGGTGGTTTTACCACTGGACTCTGGCCCATATATTTCAACGATACGCCCTAAAGGTAAGCCACCAGCACCAAGCGCTATATCCAAACCAAGAGAACCCGTTGAAATAGTTTCAACGTCCATGGTTTTGTTGTCGCCAAGTTTCATAATAGAGCCTTTACCGAATTGTTTTTCGATTTGGCCTAAGGCGGCGGTTAACGCTCTGGTTTTGTTGTCATCCATCAGAATGTCCTTTGTGATTAATTAATATTGAATGTTTTTCTTAGTTACTAAATTGATTCAATAATTGAATCTGAAGTATACTGTATGGTTATACAGTTACAAGTGAAAAATAGAAATTATTTTTAGGCCTTTATTTGTTTTTGTAGCAACATAAGTGAATTTGATAAAGCAAACTCAATGGCTTTTATCCTAACAGTTTCCCTATCGCCAGTAAGCAGTCGTTTTTGACTGATTGTTTGTCCGTTAATGAAAAAACCAAACCAGATTGTGCCCACTGGTTTATCAGGCGTGCCACCATCGGGGCCTGCTATACCACTGATGGCGATGGCAACTTCAGTATTGGCTTGTCTTGCGGCACCTGCAGCCATTTCTTCGACTGTTTTAGCAGACACAGCCCCATACTTAATTAATGTATCCTCGCTCACACCTAGCAGTTCTTGTTTCGCATCGTTTGAATAGGTGATAAAACCTTTTTTAAACCATGCTGAGCTTCCAGAAGTACTCGTGATGGCGTATCCTACACCACCTCCGGTGCATGATTCCGCACAGGTGATTTGCCAACCTCTAGCAGAAAGATTAATGCCTAAAAGTTGAGCTAGTTGGGTAATGTCTTCAGTCATGTGGGCAACCTAAATATGTGATGTCTCATGATGAATATGTCACACCAATCCTCAGATAAAAAGAATAAAGTGACTGCTATTATGCCATCAAGTAATTTTTCAGATCAAACATTAATCAATAGCCCAGCACTGCAATCCCATACCCCTATGATGCAGCAGTATTTAAAGATAAAAGCTGAACATCCAGACATACTACTGTTTTACCGCATGGGTGATTTTTATGAGCTTTTTTTTGATGATGCAAAAAAAGCCTCTGAATTACTTAATATATCATTAACTGCTAGAGGTAAATCAGGTGGCAATCCCATCCCTATGGCCGGGGTCCCCTATCATGCGGTGGAAAATTACCTCGCCCGATTAGTCAAAATGGGCCAGTCAGTGGCCATAGTCGAACAAGTAGGTGATCCTGCGACAAGTAAGGGTCCTGTTGACAGGGAAGTCAAACGTATTGTTACCCCTGGCACTGTCTCAGACGAAGCCTTGTTAGAAGATAAGCAAGATAATATATTAGCCGCGGTTGTGAGTGTCAAACATCAGACCAACGTACACTTCGGCTATGCTACATTAGATGTCACCACAGGTCGTTTTACTCTTTGTGAACCCAAAGATGCTGAAGCGCTTGCCGCTGAAATTCAGCGCACTAATCCAGTAGAACTGCTGTATCCAGAAGACTTTGCCTTTCAACATATCATCGAACAACGCAAAGGATTGAGACGCCGCCCCCAGTGGGAGTTTGATTTTGATACGGCAACCAAGCAGTTAAATCAACAGTTCGGTACTAAAGAATTAACCGGTTTTGGTGTAACAACTAACAAAATAGGTTTATGTGCGGCAGGTTGCGTAATGCAGTATGTTAAAGACACACAAAGAAGTGCCCTGCCCCACATTCGCAATATTGTTTTGGAGACAGAGTCCGATACAGTATTAATGGACGCGGCCACTAGGCGCAATTTAGAATTAACCCAAAATCTAAGCGGTGGCAAAGAACATACTCTTGCCAGTGTCTTAGACAATGCTTCAACACCTATGGGTAGTCGGTTGTTACAACGTTGGTTGCATCGTCCCTTAACCAATAGAACAATACTCAAGCAACGACAATTAGATATTAAATCTCTTCTCAACAGTGATTATCCTCAACTACAAAGTAGCCTCAAGCAAGTTGGCGACATGCAACGAGTGCTAGCCCGTCTAGCGCTTCGTTCAGCAAGACCCAGAGATTTTGTCAGACTGAGACAAGCTTTTATATTGTTGCCAGATATTCAAGGTTTCGTCACAGAACAATCGACTGAGTCTGCCAACAACGGGTTGATGCAATTAGCAAACAATATCAATCAATTCCCTAATTTTTCGGACCTACTCAGTAACGCTATAGAAGAAGCGCCTCCTGTATTAATTCGTGACGGTGGAGTCATAAAAACTGGTTATAATGCAGAATTAGACGAACTTCGCGCTTTGTCTAAAGGGGCAACCGATTATTTAGACGAATTAGAACAACGTGAAAAAGACCGCACTGGCATTTCCACGCTAAAAGTGGGCTACAACCGAGTGCATGGCTACTTTATTGAGGTCAGCCGTAGTTATGCCGACAAAGTACCAGCAGATTATGTACGCCGACAAACGCTAAAAAATAACGAGCGTTATATTATTCAAGAATTAAAAGAACACGAAGATAAAGTGCTCACCAGCCAAAGTAAATCCTTGGCATTAGAAAAACGTCTATACGACGAGCTGTTCGACATTTTCATGCCTGAATTAGCAGATTTAATGCAAAGTGCTGATGCAATTGCTGAACTAGACGTACTCACTAATTTAGCCGAACGAGCTGAAACATTAAATTACCATTGTCCTGAGCTTACTGAAAAAAGTGGCATTTACTTTGACCAAGGCCGCCACCCCGTTGTGGAACACGTAATGAAAACACCTTTCATCGCCAATCCAATTGCGATTAGCCCACACAGACGTATGTTGGTGATCACTGGCCCGAATATGGGTGGTAAATCCACTTTTATGCGTCAAACAGCTTTAATAGTGTTAATGACTTACATTGGCAGTTTTATACCTGCTGAAAACGCACAAATAGGCCCCATAGACCGAATATTTACCCGTATTGGCGCATCAGATGATTTAGCTTCCGGTCGCTCGACTTTTATGGTGGAAATGACCGAAACGGCTAACATCTTAAACAATGCAACAGCCAATAGTTTAGTGTTGATGGACGAAGTAGGACGTGGTACCAGCACTTATGATGGATTATCACTGGCATGGGCATGTGCTGAATATCTAGCACTTAACATTCAGGCTTATACGTTATTTGCAACTCACTACTTTGAGCTAACTCAACTGGCTGAGGATATGCCTGAACTGGCCAATGTGCACCTTGATGCGGTGGAGCATGAAGAATCGATTCGCTTTATGCATGCTGTACAAGAAGGGCCAGCCAATAAAAGCTTCGGTTTACAGGTAGCTCAACTAGCGGGTGTTCCCAAAAGTGTCATTCAACAAGCAAAACATAAGTTATCAGAGTTAGAAAACCAACCGGTGTCCAATAATCGGCCATCAACTGGACAAGAGCAGCAACTCAATCTACTTCATTCTGTTGATAATTTACGCCTGAGTCTGAAGCAAATTAACCCAGACGATTTGACCCCTAAACAAGCGTTAGAATATTTATATCAACTAAAAACTCTGGTTGCGGAGAAATGAACCTAACGCCATTTGGCATAACAAAGAATCCATTGTGGAATCACCAGAAATTGTGACACTGACAGCATTACTGGAGTATTTGTTTTTTCCTTTAAAGTTGGTTTTAGTCGAGAAAAATATAACGTACTCGCGCTAGCTGAGTCAGGTAATCCTATATGAGAAATACTTTACTGTGTGCCGTAATGGGTATTTTGTTTAAAAAAGTGGGGTAATTTACTGTATCAGCTACGTTAAAAATCCTCGCAGCAGGGTGCTTAATTTTATAATGAGTGCCTTTGCAAACTTTATATTATTAATGGCTGGTTTTAGTGAAGCTAAATAAAACCTAGTGGGATAATCAGCACTTTACATAAAATATTTATACGTTTTAAATATCTTATGTCTTTTATTTTAGATTAATCTTTGTCTGGGATGGCATTTTTTAGTACAATATCGCTCCGTCCGGTAATGGTTTTTTTCTTGGTTTTTTAACAAGGAAATTCAAACCACACTTTACAGCGCCTATTCAATTCAAACGCCTTTATTAGGGTTATCATGACACATTATATTTTCGTCACAGGTGGTGTTGTTTCATCACTTGGAAAAGGTATTGCGGCAGCCTCACTTGCCGCAATTCTAGAAGCTAGAGGCTTAAACGTCACTATGCTAAAGCTTGACCCTTATATCAACGTTGACCCTGGCACTATGAGCCCGATTCAGCACGGTGAAGTGTTCGTCACCGATGATGGTGCTGAAACAGACCTAGACTTAGGTCACTATGAACGTTTTATTCGCACCCGTATGACCAAACGTAATAACTTCACTACAGGCCGAGTATACGAGGAAGTAATCAAGCGAGAACGGCGTGGTGATTATTTAGGCGCCACCATTCAGGTTATACCGCATATCACTAACGAAATTAAACGCCGTATTATTGCTGGCTCAGAAGGTGTAGATGTAGCCATAGTAGAAATTGGCGGCACTGTAGGAGACATTGAATCACAACCTTTTATCGAAGCAATTCGACAATTGGGGGTTGAAGTAGGCCGTAACCGAGCGATGTTTATGCATCTTACATTAGTGCCCTATCTCGCTGTATCGGCCGAAGTCAAAACAAAACCCACTCAACATTCAGTAAAAGAATTACGGTCTGTTGGCGTGCAACCTGACATTCTTGTATGTCGCTCTGAGGTACCTTTACCGTCTAATGAACGACAAAAAATAGCATTATTTACTAATGTTATTGATAAAGCCGTTATTTCCTTAAGAGATGCTGACAGTATTTATAAAATTCCCGCCATGCTTAAAGCTCAAGGCTTGGATGAATTAGTCGTTGAACGTTTTGGCTTGGAATGTCCTGAGGCCGATTTGACTGAATGGGAGCAAGTACTCTACGCAGAGTCCAACCCGACAGGTGAAGTCACCATAGGCATGGTGGGTAAATATGTTGAACTACCCGATGCCTATAAATCTGTTAATGAAGCCCTAAAACATGCAGGCTTAAAAAATCGATTAACAGTAAAAATTAGGTACATCGACTCACAAGATATTGAAAGCAAAGGCGAACAAATATTACAGGGTCTTGATGCCATCTTAGTACCTGGTGGTTTCGGTGAGCGTGGTATTGAAGGCAAAATAGCTGCAGCCAAATATGCTCGTGAAAATCAAATCCCTTATTTAGGCATTTGCTTGGGCATGCAAGTAGCGTTAATTGAGTATGCGCGAAATGTAGTGGGTATGGAAAATGCCAACAGTACAGAGTTTGACTCTGATACGCCCTTCCCCGTAGTAGGCCTTATTACTGAATGGTTAGATGCTACTGGCACCACAGAGTCTCGTAGCGAAGTATCTGACTTAGGTGGCACAATGCGTTTAGGTAGTCAGTTATGCCACTTACTTCAAGATAGCAAAGTACACGATATGTATGGTGCTAGCGAAATATATGAACGTCATAGACACAGATACGAAGTGAATAATAACTTACGTGACAAGGTCGAGGCTTCAGGATTAAAAGTTACAGGACTATCTGCTGATAAACGCTTAGTAGAAGTAATAGAAATTGCCGAACATCCTTGGTTTGTAGCCAGTCAATTTCACCCAGAATTCAACTCCACACCTCGCGACGGACACCCACTTTTTACAGGGTTTGTTAAGGCCGCAGGCGAATATTTTAAGAATCACAATTAATAGAAGGCAACAATTATGTCAAAAATAAAAAAAATTATCGCTCGTGAAATCATGGACTCACGTGGTAACCCAACCGTAGAGGCTGATGTATATTTAGACTCTGGTGCTATGGGCAGAGCTGCTGCGCCTTCAGGTGCATCGACGGGTTCACGTGAAGCTTTAGAGCTACGTGATGGCGACAAAAGTCGTTACTTGGGTAAGGGTGTATTAAAAGCGGTTGCTGCAATCAACAACGATATTCAAGCAGCCTTGTTAGGCAAAGACGCTGTTGATCAGGCCTCTATTGATAACATCATGATTGATTTAGACGGTACTGAAAATAAAGAAAAATTTGGTGCAAATGCCATTTTAGCCGTTTCTTTGGCGACGGCTAAAGCCGCCGCTATTTATAAAAACATACCTCTTTATCAGCATATATCAGAACTAAACGGCACGCCTGGCGTGTACAGTATGCCTGTACCTATGATGAATATCATCAATGGCGGCGAGCATGCCGATAATAACGTTGACATTCAAGAATTCATGGTACAACCAGTAGGCGCGAAGAGCTTTAAAGAAGCATTACGAACTGGTGCTGAAATTTTTCATACGTTGAAAAAAGTGTTGAGTGAAAAAGGCTTAAATACCGCTGTAGGTGATGAAGGTGGTTTTGCACCCAATCTTGGTTCGAATGAAGAAGCATTGACTGTTATCATCGAGGCAGTCGAAAGAGCAGGCTATGTGATGGACAAAGACATCACTTTGGCTATGGACTGTGCTGCTTCTGAATTTTATGTAGACGGCAAATACGATCTTAAAGGCGAAGGTAAAGTATTTGACTCTGAAGGCTTTGGTGATTTCTTAGCTGACTTATCTAGAAAGTACCCCATCATTTCTATCGAAGATGGCCTAGATGAAAGTGACTGGGATGGCTGGGCAAGTTTAACTAAAAAAATTGGCGACAAAGTACAATTGGTGGGTGATGATTTATTTGTTACCAACACCAAGATTCTTAAACGCGGTATCGATAACGGTATTGGCAACTCAATCTTAATTAAATTTAATCAGATTGGTACATTGACCGAAACACTTGAAGCCATACGTATGGCGCAAGCTGCAGGTTTCACGGTTGTTATTTCTCACCGAAGTGGTGAAACTGAAGACTCAACCATTGCTGATTTAGCGGTGGGTACAGCAGCAGGTCAAATCAAAACTGGCTCACTATGTCGTTCAGATCGCGTGGCTAAATACAATCAATTGTTACGTATTGAACAAGAGCTAGGCGCGAGCGTCAGTTACAACGGTCGAAAAGAAATTAAAGGCCAGTAATCGGCTTTCTATAAACTATTGAATATGTAGATAATAAAGCTGCAAATTCAGTGCTGTAGAGTATAAAATGGTCGGCTGACGCTGGCCATTTTTGTTTCAGTATTTTTATTAGCTCTATTTCACTAGAAAATCACTCATAATTAAACATGTATATTCCCAACTCACAACAGGTAGATATTTTTTCTAACGAGCAGCGTCAGTTGCATTATGCTGAGCTATGTAATGCCTTGTATGAACGAGAACTTGCTAGTTTATCCCAACAAAAAACAAGTGATATTGGTCTATTACAACGAAAAATCGCTGGGCTTAGACATCATGTGAAACGCGCCGCTTACAGCCTATTAGCGCACCAATCGCCGTTACAAGTTGACGTGCACAATGCTAGTTGGCAAGCTAAACAAGCTGCTAAATGTATGGCTAATAATTATATTTCGCAGAAAACTCAACAATGGTTTTCTAGCAATATACAGATTGGTTGTAGTATTGCTATTCACGTTAAACTGTTTGGCTGTGAGCATATAGAGCTAGACTCAATAGACAAAGTAGAGCTGAACAACAACCGTGTACATACCAATAAATTTGGCTGGTTCGACATTGATGGCAGGTTTGCCGAAGATGATCACAAGCGGGTTGATGTACTTGTCCCAAGGTTGCTCAAACCCACAAAAGCCATTTTAACGGCTGCCTGCTGTGGTCACAGTTGGGATCACAAAGGCAAAAGTCAACAACGTGCGCTTTCTTTGCGTGAGTTACTATTGTCTGTATCCATAAATTGGAAGACCTTCCGTTAACTTATGTTGTCAGTCTAAAAGTGGAATTTAAATGGGATGAGTTTTCTTAAGACTCGCTATATACACAATTTTTAGGGTGTATAAGTATAATATTTCAATTTATACTTTTAAATTATATGTTTTCTTGTAAAGGTGGTTGACGCGCTAGTGCTATCCGCGTTACAAATACATGTATGAGCGCTACCTACAAATCAAAGAATTCAAATCATGAATAATGTTATTTTTTCTACTCTACTACTGCTGGCAGCAAGACTGCACGGGTAGGTTGTAAGCAGCGTTAACCAGTTTACAAGACCCGTGCTAAGCACGGGTTTTTTGTATGTGTATTAGAACCGTGATTACCTTGTGTAATCGAACAAACAAAGTTATCAGGAGAAGGTTATGTCAAACGGGGTTACTTCTAACTATGTCAAAATTTTCGACACCACCTTACGGGATGGCGAACAAGCGTTACCAGCGAGTTTAAGTGTTAAGGAGAAACTGAAAATTGCTTTGGCACTGGAACGACTTGGTGTAGACATTATAGAGGCGGGTTTCCCAGTTTCTTCTCCTGGTGATTTTAAATCAGTACAAACCATCGCCCGTGAAATAAAAAATGCCACTGTATGTGGTCTATCCCGAGCTTTAGCTAAAGACATTGATGCTTGTGGTGAGTCGTTGCGAGTAGCGGAACGATTCCGCATTCATACCTTTATTGCCACATCTGATATTCATGTAAACACTAAATTACGTAAATCTCAGGATGAAGTGGTCGAGATGGCCGTCAATGCAGTTAAACATGCACGTCGTTATACTGACGATGTTGAATTTTCCTGTGAAGATGCTGGGCGTACACACATAGATTATTTATGTCGTATGGTAGAAGCTGCTATTAACGCTGGTGCAACCACAGTGAATATTCCTGATACAGTCGGCTACACTACACCCACAGAGTTTGGAGGCATCATTCAGAACCTCTTTAATCGTGTACCCAATATTGATAAAGCGGTGATTTCCGTGCATTGCCATAATGATTTAGGTTTGGCAGTAGCCAACTCTTTAGCGGCAGTAGAGCAAGGAGCTAGACAAGTCGAAGCCACTATCAATGGTTTAGGTGAACGTGCAGGTAACTGCTCATTAGAAGAAATTGCGATGATTTTGCAGACCCGTCATGCAAAACTTGGATTTACGACCAATATAAAGAGTGAAGAAATTTCTCGTACCTCTAAGCTGGTCAGTAATTTATGCAACATGCCCGTTCAGGCTAACAAAGCGATAGTCGGTGCCAATGCCTTTAGCCACTCTTCAGGCATCCATCAAGATGGCGTATTAAAAGGTCAAAACACCTACGAAATTATGACACCAGAAAGTGTGGGTATTAACAAAAACAATTTGAATCTTACGTCTCGTTCTGGCCGCCATGTGATCAAGCATCGTTTATTCGAATTAGGTTACAAGGAAACGGACTTTGACTTAGAGACGGTTTACGATTCTTTCGTAAAGCTAGCCGATAAAAAAGGTCAAGTGTTTGATTATGACTTAGAGGCCCTATTGTTTTTTAGTCAAACCAAACAAGAAGACGAACATTATAAATTAATGTATTTGCAGGCAAGTTCAGGTAAACAAATCATACCAAGTGCCACCGTAAGGATGTTGGTGGGCGATAAAGAGATCACCGAGTCTGCAACAGGTAATGGCCCAGTCGATGCAGCTTACAACGCCATTACTAAGGTTGTTGGCCATAATCAGGTTGAAATAGTGGATTTTAAACTTGATTCTAAAGGCGAAGGTGCCAACGCCTTAGCACAAGTATCTGTAGTCGCTGAATACAATGGAAGACGTTTCAACGGTATTGGTTTGGCAACAGATATAGTTGAATCAGGAGTGAAAGCTTTGATATACGTATTAAACAACACACATTTAGCTGATCAGATTGACCAGCAAAAAGAACAAGTAAAGATTGCAGGGGTATAAAAAGTGTCTGAATACAACATAGCAGTATTGGCAGGTGATGGTATCGGTCCAGAAATCATGGTCGAGGCCAAAAAAGTGTTAGCGGCCGTAAGCAAAAAATTTGATATTTCGTTTCAACTAAACGAGTTTGATGTAGGTGGTATAGCCATTGATCATCATGGTGAAGCGTTACCCGCAGAGACATTAAAAGGTTGTGAAGATTCTAAAGCCATTTTATTTGGCTCAATCGGTGGTCCTAAGTGGGACAGTTTACCTTTAGAAAAACGCCCAGAACGTGCCGCACTTTTGGCTTTACGTGGCCACTTTGATTTATTCAGTAACTTACGCCCTGCGAAAATTTATCCAGGCCTTGAGGCCTTCTCTCCACTTCGAGCAGATATCGCTGCTAATGGTTTTGATGTATTAGTAGTACGCGAACTCACCAGTGGTATCTATTTTGGTCAACCGAAGGGTTTAGAAGGTGAAGGTGAGGAACAATTTGCTTATGACACTATGCGTTACAGCAAAAAAGAAATTCGCCGTATCGCTATTAGTGCTTTTAACGCTGCACAAAAACGTGGCAAAAAGGTCACCTCGGTAGACAAAGCGAATGTGCTTGTTTGCAGCCGTCTATGGCGCGAAGTCGTTGAAGAAGTGGCTAAAGACTATCCGGAGGTAGCACTTGAGCATATCTATATTGACAATGCGACTATGCAACTTATCCGTAACCCAAGTCAGTTTGATGTGATGTTGTGTTCGAACCTGTTTGGCGACATTATTTCTGACGAGTGTGCGATGATCACTGGCTCCATGGGTCTATTGCCCTCGGCTAGTATCAATCAAGACAATTTTGGTATGTATGAACCAGCAGGCGGCTCAGCCCCTGATATCGCTGGTCAAGGCATTGCTAACCCTATTGCTCAAATACTCTCAGCATCTATGCTGCTTCGTTTTAGCTTGAATGAAACAGCCGCCGCTGATGCGATTGATGCCGCTGTAGTAAAGACCTTAGGTGATAGTATACTAACAGGTGACTTACTTGGCCCTGATGAGCGTCATTTAGCTAAAAGTACCAGTGAAGTGGGCGACTATATCGCCGCGTTAATTTAATAAATTTAGGAAATAGTCATGGCTACCACCTTATATGACAAAATATGGCAAGCGCATCATGTTGATGCGAAAGATGTTGAAGATGCAA
>Ga0209712_10001095_pt1 | contig 23263 bp, 23 predicted proteins | sample ArcOceMetagenome_FD_187443 | JGI IMG/M metagenome (GOLD analysis project Ga0209712, IMG submission 187443) | Marine eukaryotic phytoplankton communities from Arctic Ocean - Arctic Ocean - Greenland ARC118M Metagenome (SPAdes) (version 2) | ecosystem: Environmental > Aquatic > Marine > Oceanic...
TTATAAGGCATGTTTAGCGGGCGTGGTGGAATTGGTAGACACGCTAGACTTAGGATCTAGTGCCGCAAGGTGTGGGAGTTCGAGTCTCCCCGCCCGCACTAAACAACAAAAAAGCTTCTCATTTTGAGAAGCTTTTTTGTTTAAAAAACGGTTAAAACCTCTTATCACATAAATAAGAGTTTTTTTTATGTTAACTTTGAGGAGTTCCCCAAATTTTAAAAACATGAATAAAAAATTAATCATTCCCATTCTTTTTGCAAGTATAATTTTAGTTTCTTGTAATTCTAACATTTCAGCACTTTTAAGCTTATGAGCAACTTATCTTAGAGTCTAGTCTTTAAGGAAAGGGAGTCCGAATCACTCCAAAACTAAATCTAAAAACAGCTCCATCTCGAACCCTTTTTTTATACTTTTGCAGTGTGAATAATTACGATGTTCTAATTGTGGGTGGAGGTGCAGCAGGTTTTTTTGCGGCGATCAACACGGCGACCCAAAATCCAAATCTAAAAATAGCTATTTTAGAACGTGGGTCTAACGTACTTTCTAAAGTTAAAATCTCAGGGGGCGGACGCTGCAATGTCACCCATGCCGAATTTATCCCTGATGAACTGATTTTAAATTATCCCCGAGGTAAAAAAGAATTACGAGGCCCCTTTCATAACTACATGACAGGCGACACCATGCAATGGTTTGAAGATCGTGGAGTGCCTTTGAAAATCGAAGACGACGGACGCGTTTTTCCTGTTTCCAATTCGTCACAAACCATCATAGATTGCTTTTTAGAGGAAATTAAAACACATCAAATTGAGGTCTTATTAAATCATTCTGTACAAGGGATTAAGTATGAAAATGATACTTGGGAATTAGAAACCACCAAAGGTGTTTTTGGAGCCCCCAAACTGTTAATCGCTACAGGAAGTAACCCTAAAATCTGGAAACTATTAGAATCTCTTGGCCACCAAGTGATTGCTCCAGTTCCTTCTTTGTTTACCTTTAACATTAAAGATTCGCGTCTTAAAACCATCCCTGGAGTGGTGGCTACAGATGTCCGTATTTCTGTACTGAATAGTATTTTGGAATCCGAAGGCCCATTGCTCGTAACCCACACGGGACTGAGTGCGCCTTCCATTCTAAAACTTTCTGCCTATGGTGCTTTGGAATTGGCTGAAAGACATTATAAATTTCAAATCAAAGTTAATTTTATCAAATACGATTTTTTAGAATGTTTAGAGGCCTTGTTAGAATTCAAAACGGCGTTTCCGAAAAAAACAATTTTAAAATCTTCTCAATTTGACCTTCCAAAGCGTTTGTGGGAACAATTGGTGATTGCCTCAGGTATTCCTAGCGACCTTCGTTGGGCTGAGGTCAACAAACAACAATTACAACAAATCACCAGTCAACTTACAGAAGCGGTGTTCAACGTAGATGGCAAAAGCACGTTCAAAGAAGAATTTGTCACAGCAGGCGGCGTGGAATTGAAAGGCGTTAATTTCAAAACCTTTGAAAGTAAGCACTTTAAAAACCTGTATTTTGCTGGAGAAGTCTTAAATATCGATGCAGTAACTGGCGGTTTTAATTTCCAAAATGCGTGGACAAGTGCTTTTATTGCGTCACAACAGTTGTCTAAATAACAAATAAATAAAGCGAAGTTAGTATCTTTGTCCCTCACACCAATTTTATGATTGTAAACGAATTCATTCCAAAACCGTATAAACAACTTTTAGAGAGCGGCTCCGCTGCTTACAGCGCTCCGAGTAATATTGCTTTGGTGAAATATTGGGGCAAAAAAGCACATCAAATCCCAGCCAATCCGTCCATCAGTTTTACGCTAGACAACTGTAAAACCACTACCACCCTTAAGTTTAAAAAAAAGACATCCGAAGGGTTTTCGTTTGACGTGTTTTTGGAAGGTGTTTTAGAGGAAGATTTTAAACCAAAAATCGAACAATTTTTTAATCGGATTGAAATGTATCTCCCTTTTTTAAGTGCCTATCATTTTGTGATTGAAACGTCAAATACCTTTCCACACAGTTCAGGCATTGCCTCTTCAGCTTCAGGTATGAGTGCTTTGGCATTGTGTTTAATGCAAATTGAACAACAATTAAACCCTGACGTTTCAAAAGGATTTTTCAATAAAAAAGCCTCCTTTTTAGCCCGTTTGGGATCTGGAAGTGCCTGCCGAAGTATAGAAGGTGATTTAATCGTATGGGGCACCCATGCGAATATTGAAGGCAGCTCAGATTTAGTGGGAATAAAATACCCCTATAAAGTCCATCAGAATTTCAAAAACTACCGAGACACCATCCTTTTAGTCGATAAGGGTGAGAAGCAAGTAAGCAGTACTGTTGGTCACAATCTGATGCACAACCATCCATTTGCCGAACAGCGTTTTGCACAAGCACACTCCAATATGGATGCTTTAATTTCGGTTTTAAAATCTGGTGATTTAAACGCGTTCATTAGCATTGTAGAACGCGAAGCACTCACACTACATGCCATGATGATGAGTAGTAATCCGTATTTTATATTAATGAAACCCAATACCCTAGAAATCATAAATAAACTCTGGGCATTCAGGGCAGAAACTGGGCTTCACATTTGTTTTACACTCGATGCTGGTGCCAATGTTCATGTGTTATTTCCTGAATCTGAAGCGAAACAAATTCAAGAATTTATAAAAACCGAGTTGGCGGTACACTGTCAAAACGGACATTTTATTGAAGACAAGTTAGGTCAAGGTGCACAACCAATAAAAATTTAATGTATCTTTGAGCAATCATTAACCAGTGAGAATTTTTAAGTCTAACACACCTCTATGAAAGGACCACTTTTTTACTCAAAAATTTTACTCTTCGGAGAATATGGAATCATCAAAGATTCTAAAGGACTCTCTATACCTTATAATTTTTATAATGGCGCTTTGAAAATGGATGAAAATCCAACTCCATCAGCGGTGGATTCTAATCTCAATTTAAAGAAATTTCTTAAATATTTATCTGATATAGACACCCACTTAGTGGTGTTTGATTTAGAGCAATTACAACAAGATGTTCAAGCTGGAATGTATTTTGATTCGTCCATACCACAAGGCTATGGCGTAGGAAGTAGTGGAGCATTGGTTGCCGCTCTGTATGATAAATATGCTCAGGATAAAATCACGGTTCTAGAAAACCTCACTCGTGAAAAGTTATTAAAACTAAAAGCTATTTTTTCTGAAATGGAATCTTTTTTCCACGGAAAATCATCGGGTTTAGATCCGTTAAATAGTTATTTAAGCATTCCTATTCTCATAAATTCCAAAGACAATATTGAAGCTACTGGTATTCCTTCTCAAAACACAAATGGGAAAGGAGCCGTCTTTCTTTTAGATAGTGGCATCATTGGTGAAACCGCACCAATGGTTGGTATTTTTATGGAGAAAATGAAACAAGAAGGTTTCAGAACCATGCTTAAAAATCAATTTATAAAACATACAGATGCCTGTGTGGAAGATTTTTTGAAAGGAGATATCAATTCACTTTTCAGAAACACCAAACAACTTTCTAAAGTTGTTTTAAATCATTTCAAGCCCATGATTCCGAAGCAATTCCACACAATATGGAAAGCAGGGATTGAATCGAATGCTTATTACTTAAAACTCTGCGGATCTGGTGGGGGTGGCTATATTTTAGGATTTACTGAAGACTTTCAAGCCGCTCAAAAAGCACTTATAGATCATAAATTAGAGGTCGTTTATAACTTCTAAACTTTCACTATGTTTACGTCAACTCAAAAACAAATTATGCTAAAATTATTTAGCATGTTTGTGGTCGTTAGGGGTTTCAATTTGGCGCTCATCGTTATTGCGCAATACATCACTGCTGTTTTTATTATGGCACCGTCCTCTCAATCACTTTCGGAAGTTTTGTTGGACCGCTCGCTTTTTGCATTGATTTTAGCAACCGTCGGAGCCATTGGTTCAGGGTACATTATCAATAATTTTTACGACAGCGAAAAAGACAGTATCAACCGCCCTCGTAAATCCACTTTAGAGCAATACGTCAGTCAAAACACAAAGTTAATACTCTATTTTATAATTAATTTTATCGTTGTGATTATTGCCAGTTATGTGTCATTTCGATCCGTTTTATTCTTTTCATTTTATATTTTTTCCATCTGGTTTTATTCTCATAAAATCAAAAAAATGCCCATCATTGGGAATTTGATTTCAGCGATTTTAACCATCACTCCCTTTTTTGCAATCTTCCTGTATTACAAAAACTACAGCGGTTTGATATTTGTTTTCGGGTTCTATTTATTTCTCATATTAGCGATGCGAGAACTGGTTAAAGACTTAGAAAATTTGAAAGGCGATCTTACCCTAGATTATAAAACAGTCCCCGTTGTCTATGGTGAAAAAACGGCTAAAATCATGATTGCTCTTCTAGTTATGATTAATATTTTAGTGACTGGATACTTAGTTTCTATATACGACTTAGGGAAGATGGATTATTTCTTTTATGGAAGTATGAGCTTACTTTCTTTAGTTGTCGTACTTGTCTATAATGCGCAGTACCAACGACAGTATGTTCGAGTTCACAACCTATTAAAACTTCTTATTCTATTAGGTGTTTTCAGCATTGTTTTGTTAAATCCATCGCTCATTCTGTCGAAGCTATTATAAGCAAAAAAATTACTCGCATTGTTTATGAATGCGTTACATTTGCAAAAAATTAATCATGGCAAAAGTGAACAAGAATTCAGACAGACGTGTAGGGAAGTCCAGACCTTCAAAATTGAAGGCTCCTGTAACTTCTTATACAAAGAAAAAGTCAACGCCCTCAAAACCGAAGGTCAAGGCGAATTCTAACACGGATGAAATTCGCTTAAATAAATACATTTCAAATTCTGGAATGTGCTCGCGTCGTGAAGCAGATATGCACATCAGTATTGGGAGTGTGATGGTCAACGGGAAAGTAGTCACTGAAATGGGATATAAAGTCCGTTTGGAAGATGAGGTTCGTTTTGATGGTGCACGTATCAATCCTGAGAAAAAAGTCTATGTCTTATTAAATAAACCAAAAGGATTTGCCACCACCACAAGTGAGGGCAAAGGCCGAACGGTCATGGATTTAGTAGCCAATGCTACAGATGCAAAAATCAGACCTATTGGACGTCTTGGTAGAAATTCCCTTGGATTGATTTTATTTACTAATGATGAGCAAATGCATGCTAAGTTTACCAATTCCAAACATGGTGTGACCCGTTTGTTTCATATGGAATTAGACAAGCCTTTAAAGTTTGAACATTTAAAAAGTATTCAAGAAGGCTTCAAATACGAAGGAAAGCATGTTACGGTTGAGGCGATTAGCTATATTGAAGGATCTCCAAAAAATGAACTCGGTCTTCAGATCAAAAACACAGGAAATACCATATTAAGACTCATTTTTGATCACTTTAAATATGAGATTGTTAAAATGGACTGTGTGACGATTGGACCTCTTTCCAAAAAAGATTTACCAAGAGGGCATTGGAAACATCTTACAGAACAAGAAATCAGTAATTTAATGATGCTTTAATTTTCTAAGCACTCTTTGATTCCATAATTCCCATACCAAAACACCCATTACGGGGAGGTATTCTACACATAGAATCAACCCATTTTCATGTACGCTCAATTGATTGTACGCAAAATAGCTAAAAATCAAGGTGTAGCTCCACACGCGTGCAAACCTATAGGTTGTGAAAATTGACAGTAACAACAGGCTTATAATATACCAAGGGTGCACGGTTGTGGATATAAAATAATACCCCGTTAGTACCCATAAAACAGTAAGAATAAGTGCCGTTGTTTTAGTTTTATTTTGAATTAGTTGGTAGCCTATTTGCAACCCAAGAACACTCACCACAACCATGCCCATGCTATGAATCAGTTCTAGATTAGAAGTTGCTTCTAATCCCCATTTCAGGAAGTAATACAAACTCGCATTAAACTCAAACTTAGAAAACCAAAGACCAATAGTAGCGCTGTAATTTTCAATGAAATCACCCCTTAAAAAGGGCAAGAAAAGCAGTAGGAACACCCCTCCAATACTTAGATAAAATCGAACACTTTTTTTCCAACCTAATTTATTTAAAAATAAGGGGAGACATAATATAGGCACTAATTTCACAGCAATAGACAATGCCATTGTAAGGGCGGCCAAATGCCATTTTTTGGTATGTACATAATACAACGCCATGACAAAAAAAAACAACATCAGACCTTCAAAATGAAGGTTGCCCGTCAGTTCAATAATCACCAAAGGGTTGAGTATAAACCAGTATATATTTCTTGTAGGCAGTTTTAATTTTCTCAACAATTTTTTACCATAAAAGAGGATGCCTAAATCCGCACCAATTAATAAGAGTCTCAACACCACAACCGAACCCAAAATACTGTGTTTAGAGAGGATGGCAGCGATTATAAACGGAAGTTGGTGTATGGGTGGGTAATTGGAATAATGCCCTGCGCTTAACGGTCCCATGCCGTCAAAAAGCGTTTTCATTTGTGAAAATAAATTGGGGTCGGAAATTATTAAATCATTAGGAGTTGTCAAGTAGGGGTTGAGCCCTGACAAGATGAGACGCCCGTCCCATATAAACCGATAGAAATCCTGAGACAAATTTGGAATTGCCAACAAGAAAACCAGTCGCAAACCAATTGCTAAATACGTTAGATGCTGCTCTTTTATTTTGAGTTGTTTTAAGATCAAATAATAACAACCAAAAAGAATACTGTATATCGAGAGAAGTTTGAAATGTTCAAAACGTGCCAAATCGTAAGCCCATAGTGCATATAAAACCATGCTAAGGCCACCCCAAATTAATAAGGTATTTTTTGAATTTAAGATTGACCTATTGAATTCCACAAGTCAGGGGGTAAGTGGTTAAACTTTAGACGATATCGATTTGAAAAACACAAATCCAAATCCTAGGAACAGCATCAGATGAAAAGGAAACAATCCAAAATCGCCACCTTGATCGCCTACGATAAATGCACTGTACATTCCGAAGCCAAAATACAGCATCAATATCCCTTCAAATATGACATTTGCTGAAATATTTTTTTTCAGATATTTATTGGTTTTCCAAGTATCAGTAAGGGCATTAATATTAAATTTTGGGGTACGAACAAAATCACTGCGTTTACCGAAATGACCTTCTAAAACAGCAATTGAATTCTGTAATGAAAAGCCCATGGCTATAGAGAAAAATGTAAAGAATAAAACGACATACTGCACGAAACTTTTCAGACTCGAACCGTGTGATTTCTTATACATAAACCAATAGCAAATAAAGAAGATAAGTGTGCTAACAACAAAAAAGCTCATCACATAAAAATACATTTTTAAATGTGCATATTCATTCTTAATATAGAGCATCGGAATGCTCAGAATACCTACGATTAAGATGTTCAAAAACATAGTGCTATTCAATAAATGAAGCAAGCTGTGTAGTTTTGTTTTGGCAGAAATGTTTTTACTTTTTAAGACGCGCCACATCATTTTTTGAAAATTCTCAGCACCTCCTTTGTTCCATCTAAACTGTTGAGATCTTGCAGCACTGATGGCTACAGGTAATTCTGCTGGGGTTTCAACATCCTCTAAATATTTAAATTTCCAGTCCTTAAGCTGCGCTCTGTAACTCAAATCAAGATCTTCTGTTAAGGTGTCACCTTCCCAATTTCCTGCATCAATAATACAGGTTTTACGCCAAACGCCAGCCGTTCCATTAAAGTTGATAAAGTGCCCTTTTGAGTTTCTTCCTACTTGTTCAAGCGTAAAATGAGCATCTAAGGCAAAGGCCTGTATTCTAGTAAGAACAGAGTAATCGCGATTGATATGACCCCAACGTGTTTGCACCACGCCAACGGCTTCATCCTTAAAAAATGGAATCGTACGTTTCAACCAATCCGTTTGCGGTAAAAAGTCAGCATCAAATATGGCGATGTATTCTCCTTTCGCATTGACCAAACCTTCTTTGAGCGCTCCGGCTTTAAACCCTTCACGGTTTGTTCTTTGAATATGCTGAATGTCAAACCCTTCTTTTTGTAAGGTTTTGATTAAAATAGCGGTAGATTCCACTGATTCATCGTTGGAATCATCAAGCACCTGAATTTCTAATTTATCCTTTGGATAGTCAATTAGGACAATATTTTTTAACAAGCGATCCATGACATAAATCTCGTTAAATACGGGAAGTTGTATGGTCACATAAGGAATTTCGTCAGCGTTTGAGAAATCAAACTCGGGACTGTCCTCTGTGTTTTTTTGAGATGCTATATAATTAAATAGTAAATTCAATTGGGCCAAAGCATACATAAATATGAGAATGAGCGCAATAGAGTAAACGCAAATTATGATGATTTCTAAAAGCATTATTTAAAACTGTATTTAAATATCCAGGTTAATATCTTAATCCCTGCAAAGATACTACCTTTTAGCGTACCAGAAACCTTTGAAACTCCTATTCTATTTCGATACTTTACAGCAATTTCTTCGTAAGTAAATCGTTGTTTTAATATTTTGAGTTGCATTTCAACCGTCCATCCATAAGTGGGGTCTTCCATTTGTAAGCGCATCAACGTATCAAACTTAATCGCCCTAAAGGGGCCGAGATCTGTAAATTTTGATTTAAAAAACAAACGCATTAAAAACGTTGCCAGCCAATTCCCGAAAATTTGTTGAGGTTGCATGGCCCCTTTTTCTCTAAATTTATCGACACGACTTCCAAGTACGAAATCAATGTCCTTTTCAATAATAGGCGTCACAATTTTGGTAAGTTCTTCTGGATAATCGCTATAGTCACCATCTAAGAACACCACAATATCAGTATCTATTTTTTGCTGTTTTATATAGTCGATGCCCTTTAAACACGCATTGCCATAACCCGGTTGAGGTTCTGATAAAACAGTGGCACCAGCCTCTTCTGCATTTTTTGCGGTGGCATCGGATGAATTATTATTCACGACGATGATTTCATGCACTGAGTCAGGGATGTCCTGAATGACAAGTCCAATAGATTCTTGTTCGTTGTAAGCAGGAATAATAACTTTTATAACACTGCGATCGCGATTGGGTGTGTTCAAAATAGGACTTATTTATCGTGGAGTTGATCCATTAAATTCATCTCATTTCCGAGCAACACATCACTGCTTCCAATGCGCCCCTCTTCTGGACCATTCTCTAATTTCAGAACCCCTCTTGGGCAAACAGCACTACATACACCACAACCCACACAACTTGCACGCACAATATTCTCGCCTTTTTGTGCATAGGCGCGGACATCAATGCCTTGTTCGCAATAGGTAGAACAATTTCCACAGGAGATACACTGACCGCCATTGGTGGTGATTCGAAACCGTGATTTAAAACGTTGAATCACTCCCATATAAGCTGCTAATGGACAGCCAAACCTACACCAAACTCTATTTCCGAATATGGGATAAAACCCGGTGCCGATGACCCCAGCAAATATAGAGCCGATTAAAAAGCCATAGATGTCTTGTATTGTTTGCACTTTGATACCAAGAACTTCGTACGTTTCTGAGAAATACCCATACAAAGTCAAGCCCGTCATGAGCACTGCAAATACGAGTACGCCATGCACAAGCCAACGTTCCACTTTCCAAGAAAACAAGGATTTAGTAGATAATTGTCGGTAGGGATCGCCTAAGGTTTCTGCGAGTCCGCCACAACCGCAAACCCATGAGCAGTACCAACGTTTCCCAAAAAAGTAAACCATTACGGGTACAACTACTAAGGTTAATAAAACACCCCAGACCAAAATAAACAATCCAAATCCACCGTTTTCAAGCAACTCATTTAAGTTCCATCGAAAGAAAAAATCATAATCCAACGGAAACGCATTTTTAAAATCATACCAAGGTTTTTCAAAGCGTACGAGTATTTCTGGAATTAAAAAGGCAAATACAATTTGAAAAAATAAAACCGAAGTCGTTCTTAAAATCTGGTAGTTATTGTGACGGTATTTAATATACATACGGACGGCCATCGTTGACATGATCACACAATATAAAAATCCGTATAAAAACCATTGACTCGCAGGGTTTCCACTGAGCGATTCACTGACGGGATCCACCAGATAAATCCAATTGATCATATAACTAGGTCTAAAATATAAGACCAAATAAAATAGAATTAAAAACGCAAAAACGAACCATGCAATCCAACCTCTGTTGGTAGCGCTGCTATGAAATATATGATTGTTTTTAATTCCAGCAGGCCCTTTTAGATTGATAGCAGGCAGCATGAATAAAAGTGCGCCCAATATTGCAAGTCCAAAACTTAAAAACCAAAATTTTAGTTTGTTTTCAACCACAACCCCTGTTCCAGAAGATTTCACCATTTGATAGGCTAAACTGTGTGGTTTTGTCCAAATGACTTGTCCCCACTCTTTGTTTTCTTTGTGATATGCATTGGCGGATTCTACCGCTTTCGCAATCGAATTGGCAAGATAAAAGGGGGTTGAAAATTCTTTATCAATACTGCTGTTTTTTAAGTCTTTTATAAAAACGCTGCTGGTAATGTTGTTTTGAGTTATAAAATCTTCAAAAGCAGCAGACGTAAGTTTGTATTGCCCCATAAATAGCAGGCTCATAAAAAGTGCAAATACTGCTAGTATAAGGCCTAAGCCGAGAGTTCTTATTGTCTTCATATCAAGATTTTAGGGTAAATATTTGTGACCAACTTTTCTTTTTCAATTGCAAGTTTCGGTTGTTGTCGGCGTTATATTTTTCGATGACTTTGGAGTAATAATTTTTATAAAACTCAGGGTCAAAATGAGCGATTTCTAAGTGTTCAAGGACATAATCAATCGTTTTATTTTGATCCAACCAACGGTTAAAAATTTCGTGACGCATTCGAATTCCAAATGTATTAATTCCTAAAAACGCTTGCGTGGTTTTGTCAAAAGCAACAGTCAAACATTTTGTTTGATCTGAGTGCATCCAATGAAAATGCGCTTCATTGGGTTTCTTATGTTGTTCGCTATTCACCCAACCATAGGTTTGATATTCAATGTCAAAAAACTTAGCGGAATTGAACCAGTGTCCAGGCGTATAAAGAGTTTCTTTTTTACAAATCGTTTGAGCGACGGTTTCGCCCATAATTCGTCCCGTGTACCAAACGGCTTCAATAGGTCTTCTGCCTTCAACAGCAGTGCGTTGTTCTGCACAATCACCAATCGCATAAATATCTTTGATATTGGTCTGAAGATTCCGGTCTACCAAAATACCGCGATTTGTTTCAATGTTAGAGTTTTCTAAAAACCCAATATTTGGCGAGACGCCTGCGGTCAGTCCCACAACATCGCAGTCAATTTCTTCTCCCGTTTCTGTAATCACAATCGACTTTATAGTGCCGTCTGCATTTGCATTTATTTGTTTTAAATTCGATTCCAGTCGGAGGTCAATCCCGTTTTTCCGAATCTCGTTATTGATCATTTCACTTTCTCCACTCGGCAAAATGCCACTCCAATAACTTTTTTCTCTTACTAAAAAGGTGACGGGAATGTGTCGCGAATGAAACATTTCTGCCAACTCAATTCCGATCAGTCCTCCGCCGACAATGACGGCATGTTTGCAAACCGTGTTATTAGGTGCGTGGGCTTCTATGGCATCTAAGTCTTGTTTATGGTACAGACTAACAACTCCTTTGAGGTCTTGTCCTGGCCAACCAAATTTATTGGGCTTACTTCCCGTGGCGATGATAAGTTTATCAAAAGCCAGTTGTTCACCATCAGAAAAAACAAGTGTTTTTTGAGCCGTGTCTATCTGTTTTACAAATCCTTTTTTGAGTGCGATGTCATTTTTTTCCCAAAACCAATTTTCATAAGGTTGGGTATGCTTAAACTTCATGTGCCCCATATAGACATACATCAGAGCAGTTCTGGAGAAAAAATAGTCTGCTTCTGAAGAGATGACAGTAATTTTTTTATTGGATAATTTTCGGATATGCCGGGCTGCGGTAATTCCTGATATTCCATTTCCAATAATTGCGATGTGTTCCATACTAAATAAGTTTTTGGGGATTAGTATTTAAAAACTGAAATAAAACCCTAAAGTTTTAGAATCATAAAGTTAATGAATATGTTTTAAATAATAGGCTTCTAATTTTCTAGGGGTCGCTCCAAAGAATTTTTTTAAGTGAATCACCCAAAAATGAAACTGTAACGACCAGATTCCATTGGAAAGATAGCGTCGTGATGAGGTGGTCAGCCAATACGGTAGCACTTCAAAACCGTAATGTTCATAAAGCTTATAAATCAAATCATTGTCTTCATAAATCACAAAATCTTCATTGAAACCGCCTAGATTTTCAAAGGCAGATTTTTCTACAAACAAACTTTGATCGCCTCCACGGCACGATTTCCAATTAAATTGTGTGAACCACCCCGCTAGTTGGAGCCACCAATGGCTGCTGTCAAACTTCATTTTAAAACAGCCTGTTTTTGAGCCTTGATTTATAGCATTCAAAATATACTCGTCAAAGTTTTTCGGCGGTACAGAATCTGCATGTAAAAAATAAAGTACTGTTCCCTTGGATTGAGAGGCTCCTAAATTCATTTGTTTTGCACGTCCTTTTGGGCTATTTAATCCAATAACTTTAGGTTGTGTTTTTGAAAATTCGGATACTATTTCCTGAGATCCATCCGTACTGCCACCATCCACGACTAGAATTTCTGAAATTAATTTTGAGCTGCTATTAAGGTTTAAATAGGTCAGTAAGTCCTTTATGGTTTTAGCTTCGTTTAGTACAGGAATAATGATACTGATGCTATTCATTCAAAGACCAATTATACGTTTGAAAGTTAATTTTTGTGTCAGGGGGAATGTTTACAGTACTGTATTTGTTGAGGTAGTTTATAAAAGCGTCCCCTTTTGGGAAATCAGATTTAAACCATTTGAATATTTTTGAAATAGTAATTTTTGATGCTGTTATGCTGTTTTTTGAAGGGTCATTTATAAATTCACGCGCTGCTTGATCCAATTGATCTGTTAGGGATTTGGCTTCATAAGCGCAATTCAAAAGTTTTGGACAGGACTCAGACGCACACACAATGGCGAAATGAATCCGCGAATCGCCCATAGGTCTTAAAATTTTATGTTCAATGGTATTCAGTGACATCGTTTTACCACCGATCTCAAAAAATGTTTGTCCCCATGGATCTCTTATGTCTTTAATACTTTCTGTTGGGTAATTATTCAGAATCAATTGAATCGTATACGCATTATACGCATTGATCCAATAGGCCATTTTCTCAGCCTTGCTCCAGTTGTCTTTGGGAGCATTCAAAGCTAAATCATTAAGGTAGGCATTTAGTGTTTCTTGATTTTTATGCAATTCCTTATAGTTGACAGCTCCATTGTCTGCTACATAAATTTGGAGAATTTCGGTCCATTTAGAATGGTCGAGTGTCTGTGCGCTAGTGCTGCAAAAGCAGAGGATTAAAACGCTGGTTAAAAGTTGTTTCATTTTTTTTAGGTTAACAGCAACCCCCACCATCATAATGGAATGTGGACTCGCTAATGTAGATGTCGTTTCGGTTTAAGTTTGCCAAGGCATTAGCAGTTTTATCACAAATAGCTAAGGGCTGATTTTTAACTAACACATGTCCTAATTTGTCATCAAAAAAGTCCTCTTTGCCATAAAATATCGCTGCTTTCCCTGTAAAAATACAAGGACCGTCCGCAGGCATTGGATCTTTAATTGCCGCCACTTCGATGGATTCAATATAGATCAATTCTTCAGTCTTATAATGAAGTGGATCTAAAATTCTATAAGGTTTTCGGGCTCTTATTTCAATCGTACCAAATCCGGCATCTGTGAGCATTTTCACATATTCCGCAATTGGAATACTTCCACTCAGACATAAGGCTCTAAGGCGATCGTCTTCGCGCAGTGTTTCGTTCATGGGTTGCTCACAAGTGGGATCACTCATCACTAATTTTCCATGCGGTTTCAAGACGCGGTGCATCTCAGAAATTGCTTTTTTGAGGTCTTCAACTTTAAAAATATTAAACAAACAATTTTGTGCTGCCACATCAATACTATTGTCTTCTACAGGTAAGTTGAGCGCATCTCCTTTTTTAAGACTTACAAACTCTTTGTTAAACCAAGGGTTTTGTGTTTCGGCTTCTGCGAAATTTTTATCGGAAGCTTCCAGCATTTCATCCACCACATCCACGCCAATCACGCCGTCTTTTTGACGACTGAAATAAGCAAATTGTAGCAATTCCATTCCGCCACCAACTCCTACATACAGTATTTTTGGGTTGTTGGTCAGGTCACGCGCATGCACCGTGCTTCCACAGCCATAGTTCATTTCTTGCATGATTTTAGGAATTTTCAATCCTGGGAGTTCCCAAATAGGGTTGGTCGTACAGCAAAGTCCAATATCAGGACTGAGGGCTGCTTCTTTGTAAACGTCGTGGGTGGTATCTAGGTAGCTCATGTTTTTTTTTAAAATGTCAATTTCAATAATTGTTTTCTCATATTCCCTTGTCCTAAGATATGAATATTATTTTTAGTTTTCACGGCTCTGTCTGCTATAAAAATAAAATCAGAATTCGGGAACAGAATTTCTGGTAGTATTTCTCCATCAGGCGTGACTTTTACGTTGTATAAATTTGTTTTTGAAAGTCGTTTGTCTTGCTGAATTATGAGTCTGTCTTTTTTTGTGTTGATATAGCCATTCATTAATATGTTTGGGTGGTTATTGGCAAAGAAGGTAAACGTTGAGGAATCACGTTTTTTATATTTATTATTTATTTTCCCTGTTTGTCGTAATTCTAAAGTTTTGTCCCAGAGCAGTTCCCCATCAGCGCTTATTTTTCCGATTAAAATATCATCATACAATTTATTGCCAGCTGTATAAGGTGTGGTAGTCATAAAAACAGATACACCTACTATAACAGGTATTGCCAAAATTGGTGTGCCTATAATGATTGGAGTTGTTGGTTGTTCTATGATATAAAATTGACCAATAACATAGGTGTTGAGTTGTTCGTCTATGAAAACATTTTTTATATCAATACTACGACCAGCATTAAATACCCCTTTGAAATACTGACGCGCTCTTTCGTTAGTAAAGGCTGTTTGTTGTTGTGATTTTAAAGTAAAACTTTCTAAATCAATTGTGTGGTTTGTAAACCCAAGAAAGCGATTATTTTTTTGTTTTGAGTATAAGCCACTAATTACGTAATGTGATTCACGAATATCAGAATTAATTAATTCATAAGTGTCTGGTTCAATTTGGATTTCAAGACTTTTTTGACTGTTTAATTCAATCAGTTTATATGTTTTTTTATCTTTAGAATAAATCACATTAAAAAGTAAATAGATGTTATTGTGATCTTGTGAGGCATTTAAAAAACGTGTATTTATAGAGGGAATGTTTTTATCTGCATAGATTTTGTGTTCCTTTAATTCTTCTAATTCCTCAGTAAACACTTTTACATAGGCATAGAGTAATTTATCTTTAATTACTGGGAAACTTAAAATAATTCGAGAGGAATGCTCTAAATTGATGTCAAAGTCATTTTTCAGAGCACGATAAATTTCTAATGACGATTTTTTGTCAACCTTTAAAAGAGATTTCTGTTCAAAAGATTGAGTTTTTAAATCAATAATATCACATCGCAATGAAATTGATTTATTTTCCCGTTCCTTGATAAAAACGTGTGCTTTTTCGTTTACTATAAACACATCTAAAATTTTTGTCTCGTTTTGAGTTTCAATTTCAACACGTTTTGTGAAATTCAAAGCATCATGAAATTCAATAAAATAATTTCTTAGTGTGCCATTAATTCTGTGGGGTCTTATGGACACAAAATTACCAAGAGAATCCGTTGCAGAGATTTCTTTTTGATCGATTAAAAATTGACGGTCTTTATTAACGCTTCCTTTTTGTATTTCTTGTGAGGATGCAATAAGGAGTGAGAAAAAAAATAGTAGGAGAAAAGGGGGCTTGAAAGACATTGCTACATGGTTTTTATTAATTCTTTAAACAGTGTGATCATATCGGGTTCGGCTTTTGCGGCCATTGCTATAATTTCTGAAATATCGACAGGTTTTAAATTTTCCGGATCACATTCATCTGTTAAAACAGAGACGGCTGCTACTTTTAATTGAAGGTGATTTGCTACAATAATTTCTGGAACGGTACTCATGCCTACGGCATCTGCCCCCATGAGGTTTAGCATCTTATATTCTGCACGTGTTTCGAGTTGTGGTCCCACAACACTCACATACACGCCTTTGTGTAATTTGATATTATTTTTAAGGGCGATGGACTCAAACTGTGCGTTGAGTTTTGTGTCATAGGGGGCACTCATGTCCACAAAACGTTCCCCTAATTGTTCCACCCCTTTGAAAGCTAAAGGAGACCCACCTTGTAAGTTGATATGATCCTCAATCAACATCAGTTCTCCTTTTTTGTAGTTTAGATTTAGTGCTCCTGACGCATTGGAAACTAAAAGCGTCGAAATGCCCAAGTGTTTCATGATGCGGACGGGATAGGTAACGTCTTGCAGTGTGTAACCTTCGTATAAATGAAAGCGTCCTTGCATGATGATTACTTTTTTTCCTTCTAAAATACCATAGATTAATTTTCCTTTATGAAACTCAACCGTTGCTGTTGGAAAGTTGGGAATGTGGTTGTAGCTCACTTCTTTTAAAATTTCCACATGGTCCAGAAGTTGTCCTAATCCAGTACCAAGGATAATTCCAATTTCAGGCGATTCAAAACCTTTTTCTTTTAAATAATCAGTCGTTTCTTCAATAAATTTCATCATCATTTTTTTATCTTTTTTAACAATTCTGGTTGTGCTTCTAGATCCTCAAATGTATCAATGTCATTCAAGGCTTCCAAAAGTTTAACGTTTTGTTGGTTCAAATTTTTTAATGTGGACTCTAAAACAGAATCCGTTCCCCATTGTTTGTTTTTAAATACAACGGCATGCATTTTTTTCATTCCTAATAAATAATAACCTCCATCCAATGATGGGCCTAACACAACATCGTGATTTTCTAAAGCCTTAAAGGCATTCTCGATATGGGTGTGTTTTAAGTCAAACAAATCGCTTCCCACAATTACCACTTTTTCATAGGAATCTTTAAAAGCCGTCTCAAAAGCGCTTTGCATACGTGCGCCTAAATCGGCTCCCTTTTGCAACTTTTTCTGATAGTGAGTATCATCCCATAAATCATTACTTTGAATTTCTTCAGAGTAATAGACAACTTTATCGCTAGATACTTTATGCAATACGGATTCGGTGTGTTGGAGTAAGATGGTATATATTTTCAAGGCATCTTTGTCACCGATGGTTTTGGCAAGTCGTGTTTTAACTTTTCCCAACTCGGGGTTTCTTACAAAAACAAGGGTCAGATTTTCATTCATAAACTTTCGTTCCTTTTAATAAATAGCTCCCCCATGGTTTGGAATAGGCATGCACTTTTGATGTGGGTTGTTTTTGGCTACTATACACTTTCCCACCTTTATTTGTCCATTCAAAAATTCCGCCATATAAGTTATAAACTGCCGTATAGCCTTCCGCAAGGAGTTGTTTGCCAATGATTTCAGAGCGTATTCCAAGGGAGCAATACACCACTATCATCGTGTCTTTATCGTTGGGCAGATTATCTGTTTTCGAAATTTCAAACCCTTTGAACCCCACTTGGATCGCATGCTCTAAATGGCTAATATCATATTCTTCTTTTTCACGCGTATCTAAAACGAAGGGTGTTGTTGTTAATTTAGTGAGCTCTTCGACATATATATAAGGTACTGAATGATCGTTGTATTTATTCAAAAGGTCTTTAATAGACGTTTGACTAAAGCCAGTGGCACACAGTAGGCATATCCCTATAAAAATTAATTTTCTCTTCATATTAGGCTACGGTTCCTTGGCAACTACTTCCTGCGCCAGCCGTACAGCCATAGCAATGTTGCGAAATACAAATGGTACGTTTGCTTAGAATTTCTTTATTAAAATCGCGAATGTGTTCCACAGAACTGTCCACTTTTAATCCTAACATTTGATTAAAATCACAATCGTAGAGCCATCCATCCCAACTCACAGAAAGGGTGTTGGTACACATCACATTGTCCACGGCTGCGGGATTAAAGGCTTCTACCAAATTATACATATACTCCTCATAGTTTTCAGAGGCTATAAGGTAATCTAAAAACCGACTGATAGGCAGGTTGGTAATTGAAAATAATTTATGAAATTGAATCTCAAAATTTGATGACAATGCTTTTTTGAAATCTACTTCTAAAGCCGCTTGATCTCCGGGTAAAAAGGCCCCTGAGGGATTGTAAACCAAATCGAGTTTAAGCTCAGAGCCGGGCATTCCGTAACCCACGGCGTTTAACATTCTCAGGGCTTTAATGGAGGCATTAAAAACACCGTCGCCACGTTGTTGGTCTGTTTTTCCTTCCGTCCAGTGTGGCATGGAGGATATGACATGCACCTTGTGTTTCTTAAAAAATTCGGGCAAATCATTGTATTTTTTATTGGCTGTAATGATGGTCAGGTTAGACCGAACGATGACATCTTTGACGCCAACTTTGGTGGCTTCTTCTACAAACCATCTGAAGTCTGGGTTCATTTCTGGGGCACCGCCTGTAAGGTCTAGGGTATGCGCGCCTGTTTCTTTGATCACGTCCAAACACTGCTGCATTGTTTCTCGGGTCATGATTTCTTTTCGATCGGGACCGGCATCAACATGGCAATGTGCACATACTTGGTTGCACATATAGCCTACATTTATTTGTAGGATTTCTAATGTTTTTGGTTTTAAAGGGAATTGATTTTGAGCTGCTAATTTTGTGCGAAACGTTGGCAGCTCTTCATTTTGAAAAATTCCATTGGATAAAATTTCTAATTGACGTTTAGCATTGGCAAGTTCATTTTCGCGTTTTTTTAGGGACTTTAATTGCATCGGTTACATGGATAATTTTTTATACTTATTCATCATTTGCACACTATGTACGAGGGTTGCGCCACTTTCAATGGCGGCACCAGCATGGACTGCTTCCATCATTTCTTCTTTGGTAATACCGCGTTTTAAGCCGTCTTGTGTATAGGCATCTATACAATACGGACACTTTACCACGTGTGATACGGCTAGGGCAATGAGCGATTTTTCTCGGGCCGTTAAAGCTCCTTCTTCAAAGACGCTTCCGTAATAGTCAAAGAATTTTTTACCCAGTTCTTCATTCCATTCCGTGATGTTTCCAAATTTCCGTAAATCAGAGGGTTCATAATAGGTATTACTCATGTTTATGTATTTAAGACTGTTTTTTATAATATTTTTTAAAACTAGTGAAAATTCTCCGAAATTCCTCAAATTCTCCGAAATCCATCAAAATTAGCATTTTAAACACTGTTTTACTGACTTGTAAGAACCATACAAAACCACAACAATGCCTTGTATTTTTGTTTGTGAATTTTTATTGCAAAAAGCAAGTTAAGTTAATTATTCACATTTTTATCAGGTTAAAATATGAATAATATTATTTTTTAATCATTTAATTATGGAATGTATATTTTTTGTTGTGGTTAAAAATTAGCGCATCAAGGGGGGTGTTTCATAATATTGGGGTATAACCCTTAAATTTATTTATCATGAAAAAAATTACTTTATTATTGATTGCAATGACCAGTTATGTTGGTTTTGCACAAAGTACAATTGACTTTGAAACAGCAGGTTTAGGTGCTGCATGGACTTGGGCCGTAGATCAAAATGGGACTAATCCTGCACTTGAATTTGTTGCCAACCCAAACACAACAGGAAACACTTCTGCGATGACTGCTAAATTGACTGCACAAACAGCTGGTCAGCCATGGGCTCTTACTTATTCAGATGGTATTGGTAGTTTCACGTTTGATGCAAATAACAGTCTTGTAAAAATGATGGTCAGAAAAGCTGTTGCTACTGATGTTGCTATTAAATTTGAAATTCCAGGTGGAATAAATAAAGAGGTTAAAGCAACAACTACTGTGACAAATGGAGGCTGGGAAGAACTATCATTTGATTTTACCTCAGTGATTGGGAGTACATACAGTCGAATCGTTATTATTCCTGATTTTTTAGCTCGAACTTCAGATAACATTATTTACTTTGATCAAATTACATTCAATGCTGGTACAGTCACTACACCAGTTACTACTTTAAGTCTAGACTTTGAAACTGCTACTGCGTTTGCAGCTGATAGCGGAAGTACTTATACAGATTTGGTGACAAATGATTTAACGGCAACTGGGATTAATCCTTCTGCTAAAGTTGGGCAAGCGTCAATGGTGAACAATGGGTCTTGGGCAAACACTCAAATGGTAGTTACTACCGGGCTAGATTTGTCAGGTGCAGATCGAGGTTTCTCTTTAATGGTAAAAGGACCTAGAGCTGTTTCGGTCAAGCTAAAGCTTGAGGGTGGAACTCCAACCGAACAAGATGCATCCTATACAGCTATAAATACTTGGCAGCGACTGACTTGGAATTTTTCTTCGGATACTGCTGTAAACCACAATAAAATAGTTATATTTTTTGATATATCAGGGGCTACAAGTGCAACTGCAACAGATGACGTTTTTATGATTGATAATCTTGAGTTTAAAGCTTTTTCTACTCTAGCTGTTAATAAATTCACAGCAAGCTTCGTTAAAATGTACCCAAACCCATCAAGTAGTGGGGTCTTAAAATTCTCAACGGCGTTAGGGGATACTTTAAGTGTATCTATATTTGATTTATTAGGGAAGTTAGTACAACCTGCTCAGGTCATAAAATCAGAGTTGAATATCTCTGGCTTGAACTCTGGTATGTATTTTGCAAAAATAGATCAAGGCGCAAACTCCATTACAAAAAAATTGCTTGTAAATTAAGTTGCAACTAACCAACCAACTTTAATTTCAAAGAAGCTTCCAGCAATGGAGGCTTCTTTTTTGTTTAGATGTATTCGTTGAACGTCACAGGCATTGATGCTAGACTTGACATAACCGATTTAACAGAAGTAGATGCTATCAGTTATGGAACAAAACTTGAATTGGCTGCTGTAGGATTTGTTGTTGTCAAATATTTTTACTATATTGTTGAAAATCATTGCAGTACAGCTTCCAATGAAGATTTTACTGCGAACTCCGTCTCAAACAGAGCATTGGATATTGCGGTTTACAATTTGTTAGGAAAAGAAGAACTTCGTGCTGAAAACGTACAATTTTAACATATCTAGCTTAAACCCCGGGGTGTATTTTGTAAACATGACACAGCGACCATGTGTTTCTACTAAGAAACTCCTAGTGAACTAAACAGATAATTAACCATTTTTTTTTATGGAAGCTTCCAGCAATGGGGGCTTCTTTTTTGTTTACATGTGTCCATGATAATTTCTATGTATAGGTGCGTGTAATAGCCTACCACTTTTCATTGCTTTTTGCGTGAGGCGTCCAATGCATTAGATTCTTACTTATAATACCAATTTTATCTTATTGAGGTTGTGTTAAAAAAAGGCTCTCTTTTTAACGATGTGTTATAATTATAACGTTTTAGTAATTAATTGACTAATAATTATAACACAACATTAAACATAATGAACCATACATCTCCCATACATTCTCTTTTTTACAACTGTTTATCCTGTTTTTGATTTTTGAAATTTATAATTTTTACAGGTAATAATTACGAATACTTACAATTTGAAGACGTGAAATTGTCAGTGTATATGTTTTGTAGTGCTTTGTTTAAGTATTTTACAATAAGTTTAAACTATATTTGATTTCAATATTAACTTAAAAACTTTTAACATGAAAAAAATTACATTATTATTTGCCTTTGTGGCAACTACGCTTGGTTTTTCCCAAGCAACACACACGATCGATTTTGAAACTCCCGGAGTTGGAGCTGATTGGGCATGGTCAGCTGAAGAAATTGCACCTTTATTATCAATTGTCGCTAATCCGGATCCTAACGTAAATACGTCTGCTACTGTTGTAAAGTTTGAAACGTATTCTACTGACAATCCATGGGCATTAACAGTTAGTGATGGCAATGGAGAATTTACTTTTGATGCTACCAATGCTATAGTAAAAATTATGGTTCACAAGCCTGTTGCTTCTGATGTAGGTATCAAGTTTGAAGGTTCTTCTGCTGCAATTCAACTCGTAGTTGCAAATACGGTAATCAATGGATGGCAAGAATTAACATTTGATTTTTCTGCACAAATCGGAAACACTTACAATCGAATTGTATTAATTCCTGATTTTGCCGCAAGAACTCAAACACATGTCAACTACTTTGATAACCTTCAGCTCCCACAAGGCGTTGTTCCTGCTGCTGGCTTAACTTCTTTAGTAGTAGATTTTGAAACAGCGACTTCTTTTGCAGCAGATGGGGTTGGAATTACTTACACGGATCTATTTGCAAACGATTTGACCACCGGAGCCAATTCTTCAGCTACTGTTGGACTTATTTCAGGAATCAATTCAGGACCTTATTCAAACGCACAATTATTTGTTAGTGGAGGTTTTGATATGTCTGCTGGTGATAAAGGTTTTTCTATAATGGTAAAAGGCCCAAGAGCTATACCAGTTATAAAATTTAAGCTTGAAGGTGGTGCTGCTAATGAAAAAGATGCAGCTTACACTACTCCAGGTGTTTGGCAAGAACTTACTTTCGATTTTACTGCTGATGTTTCTGTATCACATAACAAAATTGTCATATTTTTTGATTTTGCAACTGCAGCTAGTGCAGACGTAGCCGATGATGTTTTTATGTTTGACAATGTTACATTTGACGTATTTAGTTCACTTTCTACTAAGAGTTTTGCTGCCAACACAGTAAAAATGTATCCTAATCCTGCTAAAGGATTTGTAAACTTTTCTTCAACTTCAAACGATGTTTTAGATGTTGCAGTTTATGATATGTTAGGAAAACAAGTATTACGTGCAAACGCTGTACAGTCTCAACTTAATATCTCTAGCTTAAACCCTGGAATGTATTTTGTAAATATGACACAAGGATCTAATGTTTCTACAAAGAAATTATTAGTGAACTAAGGTTTAACCAACCCAATTTAACTTTTAAAAGGCTTCCATTTGGAGGCCTTTTTTTATGTCGTCATTCCACCTACGGTCGATACATACCAGGGAAGTATGACCGAAGTAATCTCATGAGTGAAACTAAAAACAAACAGATTGCCGCGTCGTAAAAAACGACTCGCA
>Ga0209712_10001098_pt1 | contig 23199 bp, 19 predicted proteins | sample ArcOceMetagenome_FD_187443 | JGI IMG/M metagenome (GOLD analysis project Ga0209712, IMG submission 187443) | Marine eukaryotic phytoplankton communities from Arctic Ocean - Arctic Ocean - Greenland ARC118M Metagenome (SPAdes) (version 2) | ecosystem: Environmental > Aquatic > Marine > Oceanic...
TCCTCCCCTCCTGTGGCTCGCTCATGATCCTCCTCATCTATCCACTTCACTTTGAATAACTTGTCGTCGGCGTTGTTAAATACATAATCGTCCTTGACGAATAAAAAAAATCTTTACCTTTTGAACCTAAAATCCTAAAATGTTATGGACCTAAATTTTAAAATACCTGTACGCGAAACCCGACAAAAAGAAGCTTAGGCGATAACCTCGGGCTCGATTGGCTTGTCGTCATCTTCAACTGTCTCTGCAGTTTCGATGACTGTCTCCGCAGTTTCAATTACTTCATCCGACTCCTCAACATCCTGCTTAGCTTTTGAAGTCATCATATTCATTACACGACTAGCAAAAGCACCTGTGTCAGAAACTTCATACCCACCAGTCATACTTGCAACATCATACACCAACATGGCGAAATTCTTTGTCTCTTCGCTTTCTTTGTCAGTTTTTACCATCATTTGGAGATCTTGGACAATAGGGTGCTTAGGATTGATCTCTAGAACAGCTTGGTTCATCGAATCAAGATTTCCATCTCCTCCGCTCGCAACGGACTGAGCCTTCATGTAACGTTGCATAGTTGGACTGACACCGTAGGCGCCTTTGCAAAATTAAAATGACGAAACATTAGTGGAAGCTCGAGTACAAACAAAGGGATAAAACAAAGGTTTTGATGGTACTCACCCTGGACTAGAGCTGCTGGTGAATCAGTGAGGAGAGTAGACACGGTCACTTTTTGTACGGATCCCTTCAATTCAATCTCAAGATATTCGCAGATATCTGCATACTGCTCGTTTAGCTCCTCCTTCTCTTTCTTGCTTTCTTCGTCATCTTCGAGATCTAATCCTTCCTTAGAAGCATCGACAATATTGATATCCTTGTAATCACGAATTGCCTCAATAGTAATTTCATCCAAGGGCTCTGTCATCAACAAAACTTCATAACCTCTAGAAGTAAGTTTTTCAATGAGAGGTTGCTGCATAGCATTCTTTCTTCCCTCGCCAGTTACGTAGTAAATTGATTTCTGTCCTTCGGGCATTCCTTCAATGTATTTATCAAATGAAGTGTATTCTTCTTCGCTCTTGGAAGAATAGAAACGAAGCAGAGGAACAAGCTCTTTCTTGTTGACTTCATCCTCGATGACTCCAATCTTCAGATACTTTCCAAAATTATTCCAAAACATGATGTACTTGCTAGGGTCCTCGTCCTTGGCCAAGTCGCGGAACATGTCAAGAGATTTACGCACGAGACGTTTGTTAATAATACTCAAAACCTTTGACTTCTGAAGAATTTCACGACTGACATTAAGTGGAAGGTCGTCAGAATCTACAACTCCCTTTACGAATTTAAGCCAACGGGGCATGATGTCCTCGAACTGATCGTTGATGAAGACACGCTTGACATATAGACGAATGTTTCGAGCATCTTCATCAAACATATCCTTGCTCAATTCGAAGGGAAGCATACCGGGAATATACAAAAGAGCTTTACATTCTACTTGTCCCTCGAGTCTGAAGTGAGTCCATGATTGTGGTTCGTCGTAACTGCCTTTGAATGCACCCTTGTAAAACTCCTTGTATTCCTCTTCTGTTACTTCTTTAGGTTGGCGAAGCCAGACTGGTTTCTGGGTATTCATAGTTGCATACTCTTCTTTGGTTACGGGGACTGTCTTCATCTTTGGTTCTTCTCCCTCTGCCAAATCGGCGTTTGCCTCGACGTCAGGTACCTTTTCGTACTCCGTGGATTCTTTCCATAGGCTCAAGGGAAATTCAATGAATTCACTATATCTCTGGAGAAGCTCCTCAAGTTTGCTACTTTCAAGATATTTCAAGGCATCATCTTTGATATGAAGAATAAGACGAGTTCCAGATCCCTCAATAGGATCTGCATCCTCTGCTTCGCTGATGGTGAAGGAATTGCCTGAGTCAGACTCCCACCTGAGCTGTGGCGAGTCTTTTTGCATTGACTTCGTAATTACCTCTACCTTATCTGCAATTAAGTAAGCAGAGTAAAATCCCACACCTATCACACAAATGATGGATTGATTGAGTTCCGTTTCAATGGAGAAATAACGAGATAAAACCGTGGGAGAAAAACTTACCGAACTGCCCGATCAAGTTCACATCTGCGCTACCACCATCGCCGAGAGCTTCCATGAAATTCTTTGTACCAGACTGTGCAATTTTTCCCAAATTATTTATGAGCTCATCGCGGGTCATTCCAACTCCAGAATCTTCGATAATGATCACTTGGTTATCGGCATCTGCTTTGACTCTGATTTGAGGAGGACTCTGGTCGATAGAGGCATCGTCAGCATCAGCAGTGACACTTAAGAAACGCTTTTTATCACAGGCATCGGCTGCGTTGGAGACAAGTTCACGAAGGAAAATATCCTTGTCTGAGTAAAGACTGTTGATAATGATGTCCATAACCCTTCCTACTTCAGCCTGGAACTCGAAGGTTTCACCTTTCTTCTCAGAAGTATCAGTATCGCTCATTTGAAGTGGAGCAATTGAGTGCGATCGGAGCTGGCGGGAGGTATAGATCTGAGGACCTTGGATGGAAAATCCTGCAGCTGATGCTGCAAGGAGCAGAAGGGACGCTGCATTTGAAAGCTTCATTGTTGTTGATAGGTTCTTGAAATACAATGTGTGAGCTATGTAATAATGGAGATATCTTGATATCTTTGTGATGTGTTTTTGTTCTTCGCCAGGAAATCGATGGAAGGAAAATCTGTTTTGATGGATGGTGAGAGCCAAAATCAAAACCAAAAAAGCCAATAATTGGAGCGTCAGTGGTGGTGGGGTTAAATGGTAATAGTTCAATAGTACACCCCTCACTTCCCCCTGTTTATTTTGAATTATTTTGTCCGTACTTTTTGTACCGACGTACCACCGTGTCACTATTTATATCATGTTGCATTGCTACAGTACCTACCGTACCGTACAGGTATTGCTCCTTCGAATGTGGTGGCGCAACTCGCTTGGCGCAACAGTCGCAAATAGAAGTTTTCCGCAAGACTTGAATACCACAAACCTATAAACACTTCTTAGAAAAAAGACACCGTGCTTTAAATCTCGCTTGTTCGCTTGTGTAATCAATATTCAACATCGAACCTTATCGTTACTTTTTTCTATATAATATTCTTAGCTCATTCATTCCAAAACAATCTCAAATCGCCTTGGAACATGTCAAACATAAAATCTCTTCTCTCAGGCGGCAGCTGAATCTTCCAACACTATTTGATCATAGCAACACGTTTCAAATAGGACTCCGTTTTTAGTCCTGTTGCCGTTTCTGCTGTCGTGAAAATCTTCATTGCTCCTCATGTACTCGCACACAAACATCAATCTCAACTATGCAATTTGCAAAACAATACCGCCTCAAACTACAATGTTTCCCGAAATCTTGGGCTCGTCCTCGTCCGGGACCGCCTGATATCCAGCGGTACCAGTCTTCATCTCCCCACTAGTCGTAAATCTGCTCTGTAAAATATAAAGCATCAATGCCAAAATCACAACCTCACTCCAGTGCTTCAAGCACATGTATGTATCCCAAAGAGGATGACTAAAAATCTCCTGAACAGTCCCAGTCTTATGCCAGTAAACAATCAACATTCCAGCAAAGATGGCCTCGATGAATGCCCTGGTGAAGAAGAATAAGTTTCCAGTGACCGTAATCCACACAATACGCTTTACTTGGCTTTCAGTAGAAACTTGATTGATAGCACCAAGCGTCTGCAAGACAGTACGAAACTTGTGCGAAAAGACAGTTATCTCCACAACACAAATGATGGAAACCGTTGACAACAGGATGGCATTCAAAAGGATCATTCCCTCTGAAGAATACCATTGCATCAGGAAAAAAAGAGAATTGAGAAATTCGATTGCAAATAAAAATCCCACAATGTTCTTAAAAGTGGTCATGGGCCGCACCCTTCGAGACCCAGGATGAAAGTATTTTTTAAGAATATCGGCCCAATAGACCAAAATCAAAATGAAGATGCTGAACAAGGATAGAGATCCAGCTGTTAGCAATTCTTCACTGCAGAATCCACCGATCCAGCTTGGGTGTTCTTTGTCGAAGGCCATTACGGCGTGAGGGACATAGGATGGTTCAAGGAGGGAGTTCGGTATCAAGAACCAGATGGCTCGGAAGAAACTAGTCATGAGAATGAGGCTGTAGAATGCTGTGACTACATTTGTTTCAACTCCGCCATGTTGCCGACTCCATGCCATTCTGTGACAATAATAATATACAGGGGCATGAATTAGATTGGATGAAATAATATAATACCCATCCCTGGAGATGAAATGTGAAATGTAACATGACGCGAAACATCGTTGAAAGCACGATGTGTGTAAAATTAGCAAATCTCACCGTTTTGCTGCAATGACACCTATGACTAAAAAAGCGGCACCGAGAATAGCATCAGAAAAGTATTCTATGTCAGTCTCATCTCTCAACACTGGAGAATCGGACTCGGTTACGTTCTTCATCGTAATGATTTTGTTGTTTACGAATCAGCCAAGTAAGGTAAGGGTCGTACCCTTCCGCTGCGCTATGTATGGGTGTGTTGTCAAGCCAGCATAGCAGTGTCGTCGTCGCACACAAAATATTTGGTCGGTCGTTGTCCATTTTGGGGTAAAATAAGGACCCCCACTCCAAAATTCTACACGACTGGATTATTCAATTTTTTCCATCTCTCGCCTCTTCCTAATGAATTTTATCCACGCGGCGCGACAACATCATGATGGACGGACATTAGAGCACAACATTCAGCAATCATTCGTTCACCCAGCTCCTCCTCCGAACTCTCCAAATAACAAGTTAGTTCCACTGCAATCAATCACATCAACAATGTCCGGTATAGCCCAAGGAAGATTAAAAGAAGAAAGAAAGAACTGGAGGCGCGATCATCCATTTGGATTCTGGGCCCGTCCAATTTCCAAGCCCGATGGATCCATGGATTTGATGACTTGGGAAACTGGGATTCCGGGCAAGGAGGCAACCGACTGGGCTGGCGGCGTCTACAAAGTGAAAATGGAGTTTTCGGAAGAGTATCCATCCAAACCCCCAAAGTGTAAATTTGTCCCACCTTTGTTCCAGTGAGTAATGATACACGTAGTGTAGTGCCATCCATCATGACTTTTCACGTGCTGTGATGTGATCTGTGTTTTGTCCATTGAAATAATGTATGTACGTATTAACTCACCCTTGAACGAACAGTCCAAACGTTTACCCATCTGGTACCATTTGCCTGAGCATTTTGAATGAGGAAGAGGGATGGAGACCAGCAATTACCGTGAAGCAGATGGTGCTTGGAATCCAAGACTTGTTGGATTGCCCCAACGTCCATAGTCCGGCGCAATCGGAAGCGTACAATCTCTGCGTGAACAATAAGGTTGAGTACAAGAGGAGAGTGCGTTTGGAGGCTGCAAAATATGCCGTACAGAGTTAGGTTTATAAGGATATTTTGACAGAATCTGCACAGTAGTGTACTGTAGGGATTGTAATTCAATGCAATTCAAAACGTGTGAGTTTGCATGAAAAATGCCACATGGGGGGATGTAATTCAAAATGGGATGCAGGACTTTTGATACACTTGTAAATAAATGCCTACTAGTAATTATGAACTTCAATAATTTCTTTACCTCGCGGTTTGTAAAAATGTAGCAAAAGAAATGTGGTGGTATAATACTGTAAACTGACGAATAATGTTTTTGATTTTTAGCATTGCATACATGAAGGCCTGGCTTATTTCTAATTACTGTAAGGGTGATATATACAACTTTCTCCGCATCCTACAACCAAGTTCATTTTGGAAATGAAGGATTAAAAAAGTACAAGTACAGTACCAGGTACGAGTACATACACGTACAGTACACGTACAGTACTGTAATACAAAGAGATTAGCATTGATGGTGAAAGTGAAGAATGTTCGAACATCATGAGACAAGAAACTACAAAAGAGCCCCCCTTGATTTCGAAGAGTACGTTAACATTGTGACTAACTGAAGCTTCTTCATCCAAAGGATTTGTTCAGAATAGTGAAGTTTCTATAATTATACTGGTTCATTTAGCCTAAATTGTAACAGATTTTATGGCACGCCTTCAATTCCAGTTGAAGTTGTTTACGAGTGGACGAAAGCCAAGTAGTCAGAGAAAGCCTTGTTCAACTTCTGCAACTTTCCGACCATGACATCATGAGACAAGAAACTAACAAAAGAGCCCCCCTTGATTTCGAAGAGTACGTCAACATTGTGACTAACTGAAGCTTCTTCATTCAAAGGATTTGTTCAGAATAGTGAAATTTCTATAATTATACTGGTTCATTTAGCCTAAATTGTAACAGATTTTATGGCACGCCTTCAACTCCAGTTGAAGTTGTTTAGACGAAAGCCAAGTAGTCAGAGAAAGCCTTGTTCAACTTTTGCAACTTTCCGACCATGATGTCCAATCTTTTCTCACTCCTCTGAACACCAGGCTTTTGCTTGTTGGCAGTCTCCAATTCGGTGACATCCTGCATGATCAAACGGACAAGCCTATCAGTTCCCCTTTGTGTATCCTCATCGAAAGCAGTATTCAAAGTGTTCAAATCTTGACGCAATTGTACCAAGTCCAAATTTTTACGAACGCTAGGTCCAATATCAGCCTGGGAATCCTTACCAAGGGTGGCGGTCAAGGATTCAGCAGCAGCTTTGTATTCTTTGACAGCAGCTACAGCCTTCTGGACAGGTGCAGAAGCGAGAATTTCGTCATCAATGATGGCAGACTTTGGGTCCAAAACCTCGGGGGATCCAGCTCCGAAAGCACCGTATTTAGCAGCGTTGGCTGGGTTGGGGAGGAGGGTGAAGGCAGTAACAGCAGCTGCAGATTGCTGAATGAATTGAAGACGGCTAGTGGGCTCGTTCTTCATTGAGAGCTCAGTGGCTGATTTGGTGGGGAAGATGGAATGAATCAAAAAGCTGTGAGAACTGCACTAAAATGACAAAATATTCGTTATAACATCAATATATCCGTTTCAACTTGATCTTGAGGCCAAAGCACTTGGCAACTCATATGATGTTCCAAATGTGCGTAAAGGAATCACTCGTTCAACTTACTGCTCTTGAAAGAAGGGGAAGGTGCAAATGCCGACGTGGCAGCAAGGACAGTGGTAAGAGTTGCGATGGTGAGCTTCATTTCTTCAGTTATTCAGTGTTGATTATTGTACAGAGTGTGTATTATGATTGTCAGTGTATATTTTACCGTGAGCTGTGATGAGTTGGTTGTTTCATCGCTTACGAGTATTGCCATCATCATCATCATTGATGTGATCACATCGGATCGTCAGGCAAACTGCTCGCCAACACGTATTTACTTTGGAAAGAAAGGGGGAGCGAAAAGAGAAAGATTGCGTTCTCAGAATTTGTCCTATTATACGTAGGAATGGCCTTATGTACGACGATCCGAACACCAAACAAATGCGAAACTACAGCGAGAACATAACATCACCACCCATCAACCTCAATGGATCCTAGTATTGCAAAGGTCATTATTGCATAAGAATCTCCAACAGAATGTCCAAAGCCACCATCTCAACCCTAGCTGTAGCATCCACAGCTGCTCTAGCACTGTATCTTGTCAATACTTCGTCTGCCTCGAAAACCGAAGCAAGCAACTCCATCCTCTTGGTTGGTGATATTGGAGGCACCAATACAAGGCTCGCTCTGTACAAACCAGGAAAAACCTCATCTCTATTCGAGAGGGAATACTTAAACAGTCAGTTTATTACAGATGGAAGCAAGACTTTTGAAAAGGAGATTTTTGTTCCATTTTTGAACGATTCGAACATATCATTTGCTGATAAAAGCATTGTTGCTTGTTTTGCGGTTGCTGGACCCGTGAAAGGTAACTGCGTGTTTCTGACTAATTTGGGAGGAGATCTTTCCACTTCTGATGGTGATAGAGTTTCTATCAAATTGGATGGTGCTAGTATCGAGGCCACCATGTTTGGCGATCTAAAGTTCATCAAGAAATGTAAGATCATTAATGATTTCGTCGGGCAGGGATATGGACTCTTGGACTTGGACCTTGATGAGGAAGTTGTTGAATTGATTCCTGGTTCCAAGGCAATGATTGATCCTACTGGACCAAAGGCTTGTCTAGGTGCTGGGACTGGGTTGGGAGAATGTTACTTAACCATGTCGTCTTTTCACCCAGAGGAGGGTTATGAGTGCTATCCCAGTGAAGGTGGGCACGTTGATTATACTCCTCGGTCCGATGTTGAAGGCCATCTCCTCAATTATCTCAAGGAGAAATTCGGCGAGTCCAGTCGCGTTTCTAATGAGCGTGTTGTCTCAGGCAAGGGTCTCGCAAATGTGTATGAGTTCTTAGGAAAGAAGTTTCCTGGGGAAACGAGGAAGGAGGTACAGGACGAATTTGAAATGGCTCAAGATATGCAGGGTCGTGTAGTAGGTGTGAATGCGAATTCAAAGGAAAATCCATGCCCACTCTGTGTGCAGGCCATGGAGATCATGATGAGCGCATATGGTGCTGAAGCTGGAAATTGCGCAGTTAAGTTCATTCCTTCAGGAGGCTTATATGTTTCTGGAGGATTGACACCGAAGAACATTGACTTCATTGTCGGTGAGAACTCGCCATTCATGAAGGCTTACAAGGACAAAGGCCGCCTATCATCCTTGGTTACAAGTATCCCATTGTTTGCCGTGAAAGTAGAAGATTTAGGTGAGTAAATCTCAACGTTTGGCAATGTATCTCCCCTCCTCTTTTATATAACTTCAACTCACGGTCTCCTTTCTTTGATACTTGTAAAGGAATGCGAGGGGCAAGGGTGTGCGCGAACAGGGTAAGCTTCGAATTGATTCCATCACTGTTGAACATCGTATGTTTTTAAATGTTATCTCATATTCCTCGTTGTTCTGCATTTCAGGAATTTCTAAACATTAAGAAGTGAGAAGTGTAGTTTGTACGTGTAGTAACATGAAAGGTATCATATAGAATAGAAACCTACATCAACAATTTGAAATTATTTACTAATTAAATTATGAATATCTTTGACGGTTACCCGCATGATTGGATTCGTAGTATGTCTTGTATATTTATGAGCTGAACTCAGGGAATACTGTTGTGATCCAGTTTCTCTTTGCTATTCATGCATCCTTACGTTGTTATCGCCTTAAGATTTTCTGTACAGCATAGACATCGTAGTCCCTTTGGATAGATGATCGAAGAAAGCTGCTGATGTTCGCATCTTCTGTCTTTCCTCTTGCTCTTGAATCCTACTTTCCTCTTTCAGCTCCGTCTTTTCGTATTCTGTAAGGATGATACGGTGGTGTTTTGCCGGTTTCTTTCTTGACGAAGCAATCGTGTCCTGATGTGCAAGCCTGCTAAATACACGATCTAGGTATGACGCTGAACATTTCGACTTCTTCTTTCTCGGCTGGACTGGCTCCGGAAGATCTGGCATACGAGCTGTTGCAATAAAATATTTGAAAGCAGCAGGATTCCTGTCATGTTGTTTGCTGTTCTTTCTCGCGTTTTGTTCTCTTTCTAGTTTACGACGCTGTTCCATGTTCTTTGTGTTTGAAGTCGCCAATCTTTCGTACACACTTGATGTTTTCTTGGGATGGGAAACTGGATTCCCCTCGGTGCGGTTGCTTTGGTCCTTCTTGCAGCGAGATGAAACTGGTGAAAGAAGTGTTGGGTTTTCAATAGGGCAATGAAAAGTGACGGATGTGGCTGAACGTCTTGAGGTACTAGGTACTTGATTCTTCTTGAGATTGTCACTAATACTTTCACTTTTCGCCGTAATATAACGTTGAAGTGGGGTGGCCTTGGTGGCAGTGCGGGCTACTTTTTCGAGAACCGGGAGAGGTTCTTGTCTTGATACTAATGGATGTTTTGTAGAGTCAAGAATGCTTGTATCAGCCAGTTGGTGGGGTTGCTTGGAGACTAAAGTGTGCACATGACCTGTTTGATACCTTGGTTTAGGTGATAAAGTTCCGGAGAAGCTTTCATTCTCTTCGCTTTCAGACAAGTTTTCAGGGTAACTTTGAAGGCTATTATTATCTTGGGAAAGAAAAACAGTTGCAGAGCAAGATTTTTCGCTATGCCCATCTTTATCATCTTTTGGCAACACAAAAAAGCCAACATCACCTCTATCAGCAATAAATTGTTCTTTGTTCTGAACCTCTTCCATCTTTCGTCAATATTATCTTTTTTGGTTGAAAGAATAAATTTATGTGTTCACCCCTGGAATTGCACATGTCACAAATCTGGCATCTCAAACAAAACTCGTGACAATTTCAACCTTTCTGTGACATTTTATACCAAAACCTCTATTTTGCAAGTATTTTGTACAACAAAACTTGAACAAAATATTATTTTGTTCACGGACCAGGTTCGAGGACATTATACGACTTGTCTATTGCTTTAATGTTGTGTAATGGTTTCCAAATTTAATGTAAATATTCAGGGGGTTTTAATGTAAATATTCAGGGTTTAATGTAAATGTTCAGAGTTGTTCACGGACTAACGCCAATGAACCTAGTGAAGAAAGTTCTAGATCCTGATCTCAACGCCAATGAAACAATAATAGTGAAGCAGGTTCTAGAGATCCTGATCTCAACGGAAATGAAACAATCCAACCGACACATGTGTAGCAAATTTGATAATGCGACCCATTGCGTTTTTAACCCAATTTGAAGTTCTTGCTCTCAAGCGAACACCATACGAGTATGGTAACGACTGCCTACAAGTACCTGTGCTATGCTGTAGGTCTTGCCTGCATCTTCATTCCTTTTTTTTTATAGTGTAACTATTAATCTTTGTGTTATTATTATCATGGCAACAGAATAGAAATGTCTTCTTTTAATAACTCATCTAGCTAGCGCACGTATCTATTATCAGCATTATCTGCTGGTAAATTGCTAGATGTGTGTGATAATGCTAAAAATACTCCCCATACGGTGCTGTATCAAATCATATCACATAAAAATTAATTCTGCACGTACTTTCTTGACATTGTACGTTGTCAGCATGAACTCTACGTTTACACTATATTTGACCTTTTTTTAAAGCGATCAACGCTATTGCGAAATAGTAGCTTACTATTGTTATTCTCAAGCATCATGGCTTGACACAGCAGACCTCTCCTCTAGCTACGTGTAGTAGCCTCCCTACATTTTGAAGGCTTCTTGTGAACATACATGCGCTTCTGGTGGACATTATTCCTCTTTTAGTTTCTCCTCTCCATTCTTCGCCTTGTGCCTGTCGATAAAAATTTGGCATTACAGTCAAGTTACAGTACGCAAAAGAAAAAATAATTGGAATAGAAACCAATGACATTTTCAATCCTCTCTGTGCGACATTCAATGCAACGAGAAAGATGACTTGTATCGAGTCGAGTCGTACTATGTAGCTTTTGCATCTCGCTATCTATCACAAAATAGTTACAGTACACTACGCGTGTACTCGTACGTTCAACGTGCGTGTAGTGTAGTGCATTTTAATTAGGTTTAGCTTGAGCTTGCTAGTAAGTTTGGTTTGTAACATTGCAAATAGCGTATAATATATTCTCAAGTCTGCATTGAATTCTTCATGTGTACGTTACGTGTAGTGAGAATTGCGCGAAGGTGAGAAAGTGTTCGACTTCCTTCCGAACAATCTTCAATCTTCTGCGGTGTTCCACGTTTCAAGAGTTTTTTTCAAGCACAAAAAGGTGAGTTGATTTTCGAAGAGGACAGATCAGAGGAGGACCCTCCTGACAGATGACATCTGAATTCATTCCCCACACCACACATCAAACTTGATCGCATTGCACATTCAACAGAACACCACAGAGAAACTAAAACAAAGCTCGTAATGAAGCCGCCGCCAATAACCTACCCGTTATTGCTGTTGCTCTCAATACATCATGCAACACCAAAACCAATCGCCTTCCAACTAAAACCTGCGCTTCATACGTCCCTATCTGTCCGTGGGGGATCGAATTCGTCATCGTCGTCCTCGTCCTCTGACACGATCCTGCACTACGTAGAACAGGTGTCAGCTAGGGATCAGGCCGCCGCTGCCGCCGATGCTGCGGATTCCGTCCATTCTTCCGATGGCGATGACAATGACGAAGACGAATCTGAAGTGAAGTTGAAGAAAAAGGAAAATGCGATCGGAGATCCGGGCGACAGTGATGATGATTCCTCTGATTCTGATATCGATCTTGATTCTGTTTCCAATGCACAACTCGCAGTTGATAATCCCGCGGAAGATAGTGACGGGGAACACGTGGAAGTTGACTATTTTGAAGATATTCCGGAGGACGAATCGAATGCTGAGGATGGTGATGATGACCTCGGCCCGGATGAGTTGCTGGATATGGCGCTAGTGGACGCATTCGGTCCTTTGATTTACTCGCCGCCGCCATCCAATGTTGTATCACAGCTATCCACCAAAAAAATTGATATTGAATCACGTCGCAGATTGGATCGAAGGGTTTTGTATCAATCGCTACTTACGGAACTAGCAAACGCGCCGATCGGAAAGAGGCGCTATCTTGACCAAGATGTGGTGAGATCTATCAAAGGGGCAATTAGTCTAGCTTGTCAACCAAAGTGGAGGAAACATATGGATGATGATTGGTATTGTCGAGGAATCCGATTATATGATACACCAGAAGAAAAGGAGGATAGCTATCAGCGGAATCCTTACGTGGAGGAGGAGGAAGAGGAGGCTGTGGACGAAGAGCCTGTTGAGTGCACCCTTGCAATGCAGGAAACTGTTGCCATGGCGTTTGCGCACACGCTGAATTGCGGACTTGTGCTATTAGACGATGTTGGGTTGGAAGGTGTGCGTCAGTCTGTCGCAAATGATCCCCGCATTGATCTTTTTGAAAAGTCTAATGAACTGAGGAATGTCAACCTCATTAACCATCTCATTCGCCTTGCCAATGAAGGAAAGCTATCGCAGGAGGTATCCGGAAGGATTTCTTCCAGGATGGAGAGAGATATTGCACTTGGCCTCGATGATCCGTTCGACGAACTAGCAGTTGAAAGTATGAAAATGATGCGCAATGAAGAGAGAACTTGGCTTGAGACTATTCCGAAAACGGAGACATCTGAGCCAATGCCCCTTGTCCTGTTCTTAAGGACGGATGCGGCTTCAAACCTGCTGAAATCAAAGAGTTCTGTGGATAGATTAGCACGGGAGTGTGTCAGTGAGGAAAGTATTCATATGCTTATTATGGGTAAAGGCATAGATGCGACTACAGTCAACCTTCCCAGCAACCCCACAGCCAATCTTGGTCACTCAAATTTGCAGCAGAATTCAGTTCAATCGCCACAATCACTTTTGGGATCTCCCCCACCTCCCATGGGTAATAACATAGGTAATAACAACGCATTCTTCCAGCATGGCAGGGCGACACCTCAGCAACAATCTCAGCAGCCAAATCCGTTTGCTGGAATGTCGAGTGTCCCACCACCAAGTTTATCAAACATGCCTATGAACACGCAGTCAGGTTCACAATCATCGAATCCATTTGGTTTTAGTCAGCAAAATGTCAATGCATCAGGAATCAACGATCCAGAAGGTTCTCGTAGGTTCAACATTTTTCTCGCTCGCACCGTTGAAAAGGATGGCACTGCAGGAATTATGGGTGCCATATCCGCACCACAGGCGGGTAATCTTTTCCCTCAAATGTTGGCGATGCAAGCAAGGGAGAATTACATGAAATCCCAGCAAGATGGCGATAGCATAGAGGAGCAACAGAAACATGAAGCTGAAATGCTGAAGTGGAAAGAAATGATGGAACAGCATGAAATGAATGCTGGTTCACCGTTACCTCCTCAATTTTTCAGTGCTTCAATTCAGCAGGAAAGCAGCGGCGTGGAGAACAATCAAAATCAAATGGGAGCAAACAATCCTTTTCAAAATATGGTCCCACCTCCACCGGAAATGATCCAGCAAGCGGTTGAACACGCCATAAACGATGTCATGCAAAGGTTCTCTAAAATGGGAACTAGCAATGAAGAAGGTCGAGAAGGAATGATACCTAATGACCTCACGAAGGCGTTTGCGCAAGTCTTATCAAACCAGAATTTGCGACGTGGAATCGCTGAGAACTTGGCTCGCGCCGCTCCAGCATTGATTGACCCTCGATGCCAAGGAGTCATGCTGAGCGTGTACGTACCTCCTCCCCCAAGTCATCCAAACCATGGTTTGATGCCAGGACAGCAACGGTCGCAAAGTAAAAAGCAGGGAAGGAGGCAAGGATCACAAGGCAAGAGTGGTCTTAGCAGCCCAGGAGTAGGTGGTTGGCTGAACAAGATTCTTTCGTCAGCATCTTCTTCTCAGAATAATAAATCAGAGGAGGCACTGAATGATGACACAACCTCAAAGGAGTTGAATCAGGACTATTCTGATGAAGAAGGAGAAAGTTCACCGAGCGACTTCAATAGCAGCTCTAAAGAATTGGACCCGGAAGCACTAGAAGATACTTTGACCAAGACTGCTTCGAAACGGCTTCGAAAGCGTGACAGAGCGGCAAGAGCCGCAGCTGTTGCTGCTGCCACTGCCATGATTAACGATCATGAGAAGAATAAACGCAAGAGTTCCAACGGCAATACTTCGACAAAGTCAAACAATCTCAGCACAGAACAGAAGATTCAAAAGCATCTAACTCGGCTCCAGGCTCTCTGTAAAAACGTACCATTAAAATCTCCATCTGACCCTGTTAGATCTCAGGCATGGAACGGATGGGCCAGTCGAGAAAAGAACGCTATAATTTTTAGGAAGAATCGCAGGGCTCTTAACAAGGAATTGTCAGAAAGGAACCTCCAAATTGACAAGTGCACAGGCTCGAAGGGGATGGGAACCACTTTACGTCAGATGATGAGCACCAAGGATATCAGTGATGAAATGGACAATGTCATTACATGCGCGATAGAGATGGAGGCAGCCAAGAGCCAAAGAGTAGGGGCTACGAAAGATGCTGATATTTCTTCCGTCGCCGTCGACATTTCTCTTGAGCAGCTATGTTTCCCCGACTTCGAGAGCGATGATGTAGAGGAAGAACACAATTCATCACGAAACAAAGATCGCATCCACCCGAAGAGTATCGAAAAGGCCTTGTCGCTCACCTGTTATATTAGCCCCTCGTCGACAGGAGCATCTTCACTCGGCGTACCGCAGGTAGTCCATCGCTCGAAGGAAGAGATCGCAGAGCTTGCTCAAGATAAACATGAACGGGCTCTCGTCTCTCAGGTTGTATCTCCCCAAGATATTGGTGTTAATTATGATATGATTGGGGGATTAGGAGATGTCAAAGAACTCTTGAGACAAAGTGTAACCTATCCTCTCAAATACCCACAATTATACAGTGAAGGTATTGCGCGAGAGGCTGTCAAGGGTGTACTTCTATTCGGTCCTCCAGGTACAGGGAAAACAATGCTTGCGAAAGCAGTTGCGACAGAGGGTGGCGCAACCTTTTTGAGCGTCGATGCTTCTTCTGTTGAAAACAAATGGCTCGGAGAGTCTGAGAAGAATGCGAAGGCGGTCTTCACGCTTGCCCGTAGACTAGCTCCGTGCGTGGTTTTCATTGATGAAGTTGATTCGATTTTATCAAGCCGTGAAGGAAGTTCTGACGACTCAGCTCATGGTACACTTACAAGTGTGAAAACAACCATGATGAGCGAATGGGACGGTCTTAATTCTGGAACAAATGGAAAGGGTGAGGCTGGGTCGAACCGCGTCGTAGTGATTGGATCGACGAACCGCCCGTTTGATCTTGACGAAGCCGTTCTCAGAAGATTCCCGAGAAGAATTCTAGTTGACTTACCCGACTTGGACACTAGACGTGAAATTCTGGAAGTGACACTCGCAGAGAATAGACTAGATCTGGCAGTGAATTTGACTTCCATCGCAGAGAGACTTGATGGTTATACTGGTTCTGATATTAAAGAGGTGTGCCGCGAGGCTGTAGTTCAAATCAGTCACGAGCAAGCAAGGAAACTTGACAATGGCCTCGACTTTGCATCAGATTCCGATGGAGAAAACGGAGCAGCAGATTCCAATCAAAATGCTGACAACTCTTCATTGCAGAGGCTGAGACCAGTGACAATGAATGACTTCGATAGTGCCATGAATAAATTGAAACGAAGTGTTTCTGAAAAGGGCAAAGAACTAATGCGAGTGTGGGAATGGAATGACCAATATGGAGAGATAAAGAAAAAGAAGCGTGATCACATGCCGCAGTTAATGAATATGTTTGTTTAAAAAGTTTATTTATCAAGCCCCCGGGAAATGATTGAACGAATGACTGCACATGACATGAAGAGATTTTTAAAAGCTAATGGTAAATTATTTAGATCCCCTGAAAATAATTGTGCCTATTTTACGTGTAGGCGGGCGGCCCATTGCGAGTGGTGTCAATATGCCATTGACCTTGAAGTGTCAATGGCGTGACGCCTGCGATACCCGCTGCCGTAAGTGACGTTAAAGGGTTACCAGCAGCGGCAATTCCGTAAAGCTGAGGGTTCTGTGGGATACCAGCATGTTGAAACTGCTGAGCAACATCTTGGAAAATTAGATTGGGAGGTAAAGAAGCGGCATTATTTCTTAGACTGTGCAACTGAACAATCAATTCTTCGGTGTTGTCGTCGAGCTGCTCTTGAGTCTGTTCAATGGCGGATTCAAAAGGCAAAGGTATCCACATCCCCATATTCTCAATGTAGCCAAGGAATCGACCTGGTCGGGACGTGACAAAACCAACTATTTCTGTGGCATATTGCATTTTCTTCTCGGGAGGAGATTCCAGGAACAGAGGTTTGCATCTTCTGATGATCGACTTGAAAAAGATGTTACCAGGGCTGAGTCTGGATCTATCATCGCTGCCGAATAAAACATCGTTCGCGTCAGGGTTCAAAATGAAGGAGCAGGCTTGTTCAAAGAGAGATTTGACCAAAGAAAATATTTCCTTTTCTGGCAAGATCTTCCATTCTGCCTTATTAGAGGACTTTCCAGTTTTTTCACGAGTTAGAAACCTCGCATCCTTTTTACTTGAGGTGGTTTTGGTATTCTTGTCCTTGTTGGTGATACTCGAGAGTAAGAGCTGCACGATTTCATGCTTCATTTGGTTTGAATACCCAGAATGTAAATAATCACTTCGGTATGTTTGAATAGCTTCGGCAAGCATCAGATTGCCAGGATGGTTAGGAACGTCACTGGCATTAATGATTACATCATGATTCCTTGGTTTGAGTTCATGTTTCGAAAAAGAGGGGCTATTGAACGCTTGGGCACTCATACTTACAATGAGAAACAAAGCGGTCAAGTCAACAGAAGTGGACGCGATCATGACGATGTTTTCGAGCATTTCAGCGGATTTTTCTATACAAATCTCCTTTGCCCTTTTGGCCTTTGCCGCTCTAGAAATCTTCTTTTGGTCGTTGGAAGAATTTTCAGTGTGTGACGAAATGGTCATTTCTTTGTAATTGAATGTAAATGGCATGAAACCTGAAGACTGCGACTGCTGATCCTGAGGCGCTAGTAGTTTCATCAAAGTTTCATCTGTGCCATTAGTAGCAGGATGTTGTCTAAGAAATGAAAGGCCATTGTTGCCAGAATGATTGTCAATGGCAGCGGACATGATACCATTGTTTTGCAACAATTCATTCAAAATCAAGTTAGAATTGGGCATACGCGTAGGCACTAAATTAAGTTGAGTGAGTGGTTGGTGTTGTGCGTGCATAGATGGCACGTTCTGAAACAGCGCTGGCGTCGGCAAGTGCGGCTGGTGGGTTGCATTTTGCTGGAGTTGCTGTTGAAGAAGGTAGTGCCCGTCGCTTGATAAAATATCACGGTTGTGGAGAGCACCGTTTTGAGAACTGTTGGGGTCGGCGTGAGCTGCTCCATCGCCGATTGGATTTAGAGAAGAACGCGGCGGTTTCATCATGGTGTTCCTCATCAAAGAAGGGGGGAGCTGGCGGTGTTTCTTGTCCTTTCCCATGGGGGGCGAACACTCCAAGCTCTTTCTCTTGAGACTCTCCACGATTTTGTCCTTCCTTTCTGCTTCTTCCAGGACTTTCTTCTTGAGCAAGGGAGCCTTTTCTCTAAGCGCCTGTGCCGTTTTCCTAAGGGCGGTATCTCTATCAACTCCTTTCCAATCTCCCGTGTCGGAATCTTGCTTTAGGAATCTTCCAGGGGGGTTCCTTGATTCAATCACAGATAGAACTTGATGCGTGATTTGTTTCTTGATGACGGGATCGCTCAATACGTACTTCCGCTTGTAAGACGCAATCAAGTTTCGGAAATAGATGTTACCGGTGTGCTGATTGGCACCGTTACCTCTGCCAGAGAGAATATCGTTTGTGCGAGGAATTGTGGTGGGGCCAACTACTACGCATATGTTTTTTTCTTGATCGGGGGTGATCGTCATGTCGTTAGTTTTCACTTTCCGCTCCTTGGAAGTTTCCTGCGTCGTGATGTCACAGACTGACGCTCCGTTAGTCTCCTGGTGGGCTGCTGCTTTCTTCACGGTTTCCTCTTCCGCTTCCTTCTTACTGGAAGACTCGGCTTTTTTTGAGAGACAAAATAATCCCATGACGGCGACTGCCTCGTTGCTTGTTGAGGAGGGGCTAGGTTTACTCATTTATATTCGGCACGTCTAGAGTATAATCGTATAGTACTGATGACAGCAAATAACAGGGACAGCAGTTTACAGGGACAGCAGTTTACAGGTAGGAGCGCACGGATCTATCTATGTACTACTAACGCTGTGTTGCGACACTGTTGCGACTGAAAGTTTGGACCCGGGTTGGGGTGATTTTATGTCTAAAAAATTGTTTTAGCCTCTAAAAACTTCGAAAGCGTTCTACTACCTCTAGGTCTAATAGCTAAATAGTAGAGACAGGTACATTGAAGAATGAAAGTGTCATTTAGGCACTATTCTTATTCCCAATTTGTCATTCGTGTATATATGGAGATGGGGACTCGCGACCACCCTCTTATTTCCAAAATTGAAAATGTGTGATCATTCTGTTAGAACCCAGAATAACTACAAGGAGGCCCTTGTGGTTATTCTGCGTTATTCTTCTTCTTCTAATTCAATCCAACCTGGAAAATGGCTCTTACCTTTTTTTCGTCATGGCGATTGGTGCATCATCGGTGCATCATCGAGAACTAAGGCCACAAGATGGTGGTGCCTTAGGATATGCTTCCCATCTGGGCAGTGAATAAACTGCGACTGAAGTTAGTAGCTTTTGTTAGAACCCAGAATAACCACAAGGTCGTGGCCTTGTGGTTATTCTGGGTTCTAACACATCCATCCTATCGCTCGATGCTCGCTCGAGCTGGCCCATAATCAGCTGTCATGTGATGATGGATCCCGTCTCTGCTTACGTTGCCATGCAATCATTGGTGCGAGGACAGATTGAAGAAGGAGGTGCAGAATTCTCATCGTTTTTTTTCGAAATTGATTCAATTGGGTCCTCTTTTCGAAGAATGGTGTTGCCTGATGGGGTGGTGGTGGGGCTCCTCAGATTCAATGTCTTTCAGTCCCCGAAGAAGCCAAAGAGATCACAGATGACTGATCACAAACCACGTACAATGAACAATGGGACTAGCCATTTTCATTCTCTATGAAGTCATGAGCACTGGCGGGTATTATTTCCAGCCTTTGTTCATCCGATGGATGAACTAGTAATCAAGAAAAAAAGGCCGGGATCCATTTGTTCTTGTCACGATTTACCGGTCATTATTTCCAGAATTCTCATCGTATTTTTTCGAAATTGATCATTCAATTTTTGAAATTGGGTCCTCTCTTGCCTCTTTCCTTGCATCGCATGTTTTCGAAGAATCTTGTTGACGGGTGGTGGTGCTCCTCATAATTTTTTAAGTTCAATTTCTTTCAGTCCCCGAAGCCAAAGAGATCGTCACAGGTGACTGATAACAAACCACGCACAATAGGACTAGCCATTAACATTCTCTATGAAGTCATGATGAGCACTGGGTGTTATTTCCAGCCCTTTGTTCACCCGATAGATGAACAAGTAATCAAGAAAAAAATGCGATCCATTTATTGTCACGATTTACCGGGCATTATTTCCAGCCTTTTTCGTTACTAGTAGACTATACCGGTATTGTACTAGATGATAGATAAATTAAGAAAAGATGCGCCGCCCCCTATCTTTGAACTTGTTCTTACCAGATCTCTACTGCTGGGGGTATATATGAATACTGTATATGTTTGAGTTCTCAAGAAGGATGTGGTAAATTCTTAGGAATAGAATAAATAACAAAAGAAACTCGGCAAAGCAATTCACAATTGATAGTTCAAAACTGAGTTATGACTAATGATGATTGATTCATGAATGTATCAAACAGACCAGAAAAAGATATCTGCCAGCCAGCATTCAATTCACCACATGATTCCGAATGTGCTGGTAGTTGCTGAGACAAATGAAACCATTCTAGCGCGACATGTTTTATCTAGAAAGTTGCTGCGTATTGACAGTACATATTCATATTTATTCATATTGTGATTCTTCAACATCCTTTACGTACACTGAAAAAACCCTTGAATGCCCAGTATTTAGAGCTCAACATTCGCCAAATGCTCAGTGTCCTGAACCTTTTTGATGAATTCATCCTTTTCAAGACATCCAGTACACTCAACACCTCTATCGGCTAAAATGCTCTTCAACTGCTTCACTCTCAATTTACTCAAATCCTTCTTCTCCATCTTCTCCGTCTTTACAGGGAATTTCACGGTACAAATTTCAGGATTGCTCTCATTGATTCTCTTGCAGACCTTGGTCGCAGTCATTCCGAGAGAAAAGGGGTGGGCTACGGAACGTTTGATGGGATCGATGTAGTAGCAGATTTTACGCTCGCGCGGTCCGAGGTCTGTGCGTTTGCAGTATACTCCCATTGCGCCTTCGATTTTGGATTTGTCTTTGGTATCGGCTTTGGCCATGCTATCTTTCACATCATCAATTACTTTGATACATACTATTTTGATTTATTTTTGCGTTGGGGTGTTAATTATTATTGGGCGTAATATTTAATATTTAAATTCAAATAAACAAACGCCCGATGGACTAGAAAAAGAGAAAACAGATCATTGATTTTGGTTCGTATTTGCGTACCTTCGCAGTCGCCTGCAATGGCGGGTGAAGCCATGAAGAGAGCAGCTGCAGATAGGATAATAGTGGAAGTCTTCATTGTGTAGGGTATAGGAAATGGATGGGTGGAAGTGGTACAGTGTGAGTATAGTTCTAAGTTTTAAGACCTAATGGTACAGGAGTAATTTCAAAGGCGAAAATGACGACGGTGTCGGAAGAAGGTGGCAGAGGTCTTTTGATGAGATCGTATCGCATCATCCTGCGCCACGCGGAGGAATAGAGTTGAGAAAGAGGGGGAGAAAAATTCATATCCCCCATCAAACTAATTTTGTACAGTCATGCCTAAAACATTATCGGTAAAAGTCGTACAAGGGGGTGGTATGGTCGGTGTTATGTTCCCCGCCCGGGGTGTTCAAATAATGGGAGGCAAATCCAAAGATTCGAAAGATCGAAGACGACGACGACAAAGCAAAGAGAGCAAAGAGAGCCAGGAGAACACTCTACCCACTAACACCGCCTGATTGTATTCATACCCCGGTACATCTCCAAACAAGTAGCTTTAGCTCACTTTCATCAGTTGACTTCACGTACCAACGGGGGTTTATAACTACAGTCTCCTTCCTCAAGCCACCCAGAACATTTGAAAAAGTCGTTGCACAAATAGCGTCAATAAAATGCCGCCTCTACTACTAACTTTCGTCGCACGTCTATCGGATGGTTTGCCTCTAGTTGCATCGTATGCACAGACGACAGAAAACTTGGATGAACAAAAGTGGCAAGCCAAAGAAATTCTGAGAAATTTGGACAGCAGGTACGTGGTGAACATTCAAGAACATCGTTGTGTTTCCATTTTTCATTCGTACAATGGAGAATGAATTTCATCCCGCCAACGTTACGTTGAATGCGGAACATACAAGTACGGTATCATACATCTCAACAATCATTCCTCGTCATTCAATACAATAAAGATCTGTCGCCAAAATGTCCATTGAAACAAGTGGATCCAAAATATTTCATTATCTAATTCAACAAAACACATGCTACTTAACATTAGCTGAACAGTCCTATCCCAAACGCCTTGCATTTATCTACTTGGAAGAAGTTGCGGATGAATTCACAGAATACCTTTCAAAAACACACGGACATGATTATTCACAGGTGATTGAAACCACAGCTAGACCGTATGCATTCATTCAAGCTGATCCCATTATACAGAAGAAACAAAGGGAATTTACTGACCCGAAATCATCCGTCAATAGTAGCAAATTGAATCAGGATTTGAGCGATATCCATAGTATTATGAGACAAAACATTAGTCAGGTTTTGGACAGGGGAGAGAAGTTGGAGAATGTGAGCAATATCTCGAATAACCTCATGAGCGAGTCGAAGAAGTTTAAGTGGGGAGCCAAGAAGCTTAGTTGGTGGGCAAAAGTCAATTACTATGCTCCTGCCGTTGCTTTGGGAATATTCATTATGGGTATTTTGGTCTATTTGATTTATCCAAAGTCAATTCATTGAGAATGAGACAAGTATAAAAATATCGTGCCGGAATCATAATGATCAATGTACCGTACACGCGTAGGGGGCATAACATAATAGTATTGATTATTGTTGGAAAGCTTCAGATTCTTTGGAAGCATTAACAGGAACTTATTGAGGGATGCAGATATCACTCCTACCCAGCTTAGGGTTGAAATAGTATGATTACTGTGGATTATTAAGTACAGTATGATAAATACCGCCGGCCGGTACAAGTACTCATTAGGTTTATCAGCAGTCATTTTCAACGCATTTTTTGACAAATTTCGCGCAAACCGCGAACATGAAAGAAAACGAAGCACGAGACACGATGAACGAACAAGAATTATCATATCATACTGTATGATACAGTCTTCGTACAAGTGCAAAAACAACAAACGCCTGTATCCCTTTTCTAGTGAGAAGTTTCCTAGGATAGGAGAAGATTGTAAGTGAGAACGACCCATCTCTTTTATTCAATAGCTACGTGTACACACGTGTACAGTGGAATAAATCATGTTTAGAGAGGAATATCATGTGTATCATGTGTATCATGTTCGAGATTTGT
>Ga0209712_10001100_pt1 | contig 23174 bp, 18 predicted proteins | sample ArcOceMetagenome_FD_187443 | JGI IMG/M metagenome (GOLD analysis project Ga0209712, IMG submission 187443) | Marine eukaryotic phytoplankton communities from Arctic Ocean - Arctic Ocean - Greenland ARC118M Metagenome (SPAdes) (version 2) | ecosystem: Environmental > Aquatic > Marine > Oceanic...
TCAGATGCTGTCTCGGTTGTGGCACTGTATGCGCCACTGACTTTATTTTTAGCTTCGTGATAAATCTCAGATGTGTTCTCTTTCACATCACTGGCCATATTAGCTGCGTTATCAGCAAGCTCAGCTGCACCTTCTTTAGTTTTGTCATATAATTCTGATGATTTTTCTTTTGCTTTAGTTACCATTTCTTTGGCTTCTGTTTCTGCTTCATGCGCTGAGCTTTTTTGATTATCAGTACAAGCGCTTAGCCCAATACTTAGGGCGACAAATGTTATTGTTAGGGCTGTCTTTGATAAAGTCATTATTGTTCCTTGTTGTTTTTTTAATAAGGTGTTTACAAAGGTTAGGTTATATTCATCAGGAAAAGTTATTATTTATGTCTTTAATTGACGAAAAATTGATATTATGAAGTAAGCGCACATACAATATATCGATGAGTTGGGCTAGGCAACACAACACATTGTAAAAAGGATCATAGGTGTTCAAGGTTAAGCTGTACTGTGCAACACCGAATGTATCGTTATTATTGTTACTTTGCAGATACACCAACCCTGAACTTAGAGTAATACGTAGCATGATCGCTTTGAATTACTGACGTTTGTTTTGGTTTTTACTTTAGTAAGAGCGTCGTTTGTATCTTCTTAGCTGTTAAGAGGTGTATCACGCTGGCTTACTGTCACATTATTACCTAACCTAACCTAACCTAACCAGTTCAGTAGTTTAACTAGGGTGGGTAGGTGCAAATACCAAGATCCTGCCACTTGCCCTAGCCAACACGTCTCTGCACTTTTTTCATATACAGCTCAGCAACACAATGACGGTCAGAATAATGTTAGTAATCTTATTGCCAGTGAAATAAGAGGCGTGGTTCGTTTATTGGCAATAGGAGCACTGAAAATTGCAGTGCTCCTATCGTAACAACTACCAAATTAATAACGACAAGTTTAGGTAGTGATGACATATGAATGTGTCCTTATTGATTGGCCGCCGTCATACCTGCTTGGTTATCAGATACTTTTAACATTACGCGGCGATCAAAAAAGTCATCTTCAAAATCTGTGCCTGCACTTACTAATGACGTTTCACCAAATGAGTTAGTCATTACTTGCTCTTCTCTAACATGATTATCCACAAGGTAGTTCTTTACTGTTAAGGCACGTTGCTCGGAAAGGGCTTGATTAAGAGTGCTATCGCCTCGCTGATCTGCGAAGCCTGACAAGGTAATACTCACCTTTGGATTGTTTTGCAGGGTTTTTGCTATTAAGTCTAACTGCGACTTGTAGTGTTCCTCCAACACATAAGAAGCTGTTTTAAATTGAATATTACTTTCAATTTCTGGAGAGGGCTGTTTAAACGTAGCCTGTTCTAACGCATTATCCATGGAAGCCATTTGCACCATTGCTCGTTCTTTTGCCTGTTCAAAATTTTGTTGCATCACAATTAGTTGTTGGTCTTTTTGTTTGAGTGAATTGTTAGCTGCTTCTAGCTTTTTATCCGAGTTCAAGTCATCAGCTATCATTACGCCAAATATGCTTGCGATTATCCCACCTATAGGCCCAGCAATGACGGTACCAATTATGGCGCCAGAACTAAGGCCGATGACTTCATTGGTTTTTTCTTGTTTACTGGGCTGTTCAGCAAATGCGGTACCAGACAATAAGCAAGTGAATGCGATAGCAGTTGTGATTTTAGTATTTATTTTTTTCATCTGTTTCATTATTTTCTCTAAGACAGTAGTTGTTTGATTCCTTTCTAGTAAACAAAGATTGTGTGGCTACTTCAGGGAGATAAAATGGCAATCTTGAGGTCAATTGTGGCGAAAAAATGGAAATTGCACGTTTCAGCAATTTATCGACTCAACCGAAAGAAGTTTTGCGATATAGTTCATTCATAAACTAAGTACTCATAAAGTAAATAGGCGCCAGTTATGTCAAAACGTATCGCTTTGGTTGAAGATGACCAAGCACTCAGAGAAAACTATATTGCGGCTCTTAGTAAGCAAGGTTATGAGGTACAGCCCTATGCGAATCGAAGTACTGCAGAACAAGCATTTACTGAACGTTTGCCAGACTTGGCGATCATTGATATTGGTCTAGAAGATGAAATTGATGGTGGTTTTGCGGTGTGTCAGCAATTAAGAAGTTTATCCAAAACACTACCCATCATCTTTTTTACTGCACGAGATAATGATTACGACACTATTTGTGGTTTGCGCATGGGTGCAGATGACTATCTCACCAAAGACATCAGTTTACCGCACTTATTGGCCAGAATAGCTGCATTGTTTAGACGTACAGCGTTACTCGATAGGCCGCAAGCACAAACCGATTTAATACACACTGGCGATTTGTTAATGGACAGTAAACGTATGACAGTTAGTTGGAAAGGGCAGGGAATAGAACTGACTGTCACCGAATTTTGGATGTTGCATGCGGTGGCTAAATTTTCGGGTCATGTTAAAAGTCGTCAACAGTTGATGGATGAATCAAACATGGTAGTGGATGACACCACCATTACTTCACACATCAAACGTATTCGTAAAAAATTCATACAAGTAGATCAATATTTTGACTGCGTCGAGACTGTTTATGGCATGGGTTATAGATGGAAAAGCGTTTAAGCATGTACATAGCATCTGATTTTACTGCGTGTGTAACAAGCAGATGAGCCGATTACGTTTTGGGTTGCGTTCGAAATTATTTTTTTTCTCTTCGTTTTTATTGGCTATTCCTTGGCTGGGTTATCAATATGTGTGGGAGATGGAAACCTATTTACGTATAGGTCAAGAGCAAACGATGGTGGGAACTGTTCGCGCTGTAGCCACAGCATTACATGAACGGCCCGCTTTGTTTGATAGTCAATCTGCTTATTTAACTGACGTTAAACCTGGTACGGATTTATACGCCCATAAAATTGCTTATCCTATTCAGTTAGATGGAAAATTAGAGGACTGGCAAGACTATCGACATTTAAGCATTGCCTACGGCCAACAAAATCTGATTGACCCCATTCAAGACTATCAATTAGATACCCTACATTTTAAACATATGGTGGGACAGTACGATAGATTCTTGTATGCCATGTTTGATGTAACGGATAACAAAGTATTACTCAGACCAACCAATAGTTTACGTATTGATAAGAATGATCACTTACAAATAGCAATGACCGATAAAAATGGTCTGTTTCAACGTTATATCATTGCACCATCAAAACCCGGTTGGGTGAACGCGTATTTACTAAAGGATGACTTAAACTCATTACAGCCAAAAAAATTAGAAACTAAAATTCAAGGACAATGGCGTAATACATCAAATGGTTATCAGCTTGAATTACGTTTCCCTCTAGCTATGATGTCGAGCAAAATTGCTTTTGCAATTGTGGACGTTGATGATCTAAAAACTAGGGCTGTGGAACATATAATGGGTACGGCCAATCCTTCTCAGTTGGACTCACTGGGCACAGTCTTGGTGCCTTCACCAGAAATAGAAAAAATACTTAAGGGACTCAAATACTCAAACGCCAGAGTATGGGTAGTAGATAAACATATGCGTGTTCTTGCTCGCTCCGGCAATATTCAAAGAGTACCTGGCATGCAAAATAACTCACACATCGGCCTTGGAAGTGGGACTCAGTCACAGAGCCAGACTAGTTGGTGGAAATATATTGAAAACAACTGGTTGTTACCGCTTTATTATCAAATATTAACTAAGCCGCCTGCTGACTTTGTGGATGACCTGCGCGATGCATTCGCTCTACAAGGCCAAGACATAAGCCAAGCATTAAATGGCAATCCAAGCTCTTTATGGCGTTTAAGTTCAGATAATAAAGCGGTGATCATGTCGGCTGCTCATCCGATCTATATTGATGAAACGGTAATGGGAGCCGTTGTGGTAGAACAAACTACTAACGGTATCCGAACCCTCAGAAATAGAGCTCTTGAACAGCAGTTTCATTATATTTTACTGGTTATTTTAATCAGTACATCGGCATTATTTTTAATTGCTTCACGTATTTCTTGGCGTATTCGTATACTTAGAAATGAAACCGAAAGTGCGATTGATCAACAAGGCAAAATTATTGGGGATATTGTGCCCTCCAGTGCTCGGGATGAAATTGGTGACTTATCTCGCACCTTCACTCATGTGTTAAGCAGACTTAGTCAGTACAACACCTATTTAGAAAATATGGCTTCTCGTTTATCTCACGAATTACGTACCCCTGTTGCGATTGTCAATTCCTCCTTAGATATTCTGCTATTAGAAGAACAAGATCCAGAGAAAAAGCAATACGTGGATCGTGCCAAACAAGGTATTACTCGGTTAAGTAAAATATTGTCAAACATGAGCGAAGCAACGCGATTAGAGCAAGCGATCCAAAGCAACGATCGCGAGACATTTGATTTAGAGAAGTTATTGAGAGGTTGCGTGGGTGGCTATCGCTTAGCTTACGCCAATAGAGAATTTGATCTGCAAGTCGCATCATCTGACACAAGTTTTCACGGTGCGCCTGAGTTATTCGCCCAGATGTTAGATAAAATTATTGCCAATGCAGTTGAATTTAGTGAAGAAAATTCAGTCATTAACCTTCAGATGGTTAATAACGGTTTAGGTTATGTGTTGACTATCGCCAACCAAGGCAACTTGCTACCAGAGAATATGCAACACCAATTACTTGATTCTATGGTTTCAGTGCGCAAACAACAAAACACGGAACAACCACACTTAGGTTTAGGTTTATATATCGCTAAAATCATTGCCCAATATCACCAAGGTGATATCACAATAGATAATAACAAAGATAAATCAGGCGTAGTGGTGACCTTAGTGTTTAAGGGTTAAGAGGTTGATTTGCTTTAAACGATTATTTTCTACACTAACCTTGTTTGTGTTTACGGGCCATTCCCCAACCTATAATACCCGCACCAATTATGGCGCCAATCCAAGCGTAGGGCTCAGTTTCGGGTGAAAGCTGCTTGGCAAAGACGATTGTCATCATCGAAAAAATACACAGTCCCCAACCAAAAATTTCGACTTTGCTTAAATATTTGGAGAGAAAAAAACGCGATTCTTTGGGTGTCTGTTGCATGCCTAACCTCTATGGTTTTACGACTTGAGATACAAGAATTCATATTTAACAACACGATACCAGCTAAATCAGGAAAACCAAGGTTTATAGTCTAAGTATTCGCTATTTTTCACTCACTAAAAAGCTCACTCACTAAATAGACTATAAATATTTATCTAGAATATAAATCTGGGTGAACAAAAGGTGCCATAGCAAGAATAACCGCTTGTCTATATACACTTTCTCTTGTGGCTAAGCCACGGGTTAAAAGGCCAATGGCACCTTGCTTTTGTTTGACATTATCAGTATTGAATACTCTGTCCATAACATCACCTAGTTCTTCACCGCCTTTAAGTGCTTGGTAAATGATGGGTGGTAAAGGCAGATTACAGCTACGTCCAATGGACATTTTCTTTTGATTTGCGATAGCTACAAAAGCAAATGTTGCTGGACCGTATTCAAATTGGTCGACGCCACCTTCAATTGCAACATAAAAGTCAGCATGAGTGTGCTGCTGGCAATAATGGATCCTGTTAACTGCGCCCAGCTTTGTTTCCTCAGCTGTCATCGGCTGTTCAGCTACGCTTGAAGGTGCATCTATACCGACACATTCCACTTCTTTTAAATACAAAATATCACATATTGCGTTTTGTGCTGCGCTAATCTTAATGGGATTTTTTGACCCAACTACAATTTTTATCATCCTACTCCTAGTCCTCGATGCCACATGAAACTTTAATGGGTAAGTTGTCTATTCTATTAATTTAAAATTGTAACACTTATGTTTTTATTTATAATAAAACACTGCTCGATTACCTTGATTCAGCACGATATAATGTTAAGAGCCTATTAAATAATAATAATAAGAGATACGTAAAACGCTATGAATAATGTGCCCCCAGAATCTTTGATCCGCACTTGGGTGTGGATGATGTCAGAAAACAACGAACCAGAACTGATGAATAAAGGCCGAAAAAACTTGATCAGCGCTTTTGGTAGTTTACAAAAAGCTATTGAGTATATTGAACAACAAGTTGCTTCTGGTGATGAGAATTAAAGCTTTTCTGTTTTGAAAATTCATCAGTTGCGAGGGCATATTCAATCAATTTATTTGGTCGAATACCCACAAAATTTGTTGCTGCTTGATGGTTGTTGTCGTGCAGATATTAGTATGCTTGAGCAGTTTATTACCGGTAACTTAAATCGCCCCTTCTCTGATTTAAAATTAATTGTTGTTACCCATATGCACCCAGACCATGCGGGCGCAGCTCAGCAATTACGTAAAATAACGGGTTGTAAAATTGCTAGCGCCAATATGTCGAGACAGTGGTACGCAGGTCTAAGTGGCAGATTTATGCACCTTATTGATATTGCATTAGCCACATGGGTGGCAAGCAGAATGGGCAAAGCTAGAAAGAATTTATGGTACTCGCCACACCTGAAAGCTGATTATGCATTGACAGATCAAGATACATTACCCGGTTTTAATGAATGGTGTGTGCTGCTGACTACAGGTCATACAGATCGGGACTTATCTGTTTTACATCTAGCTTCAAAGCGGATATATGTGGCAGATTTATTAGTCAAAGTGAAAGACCGTTTTATTCCGCCTATTCCAGTTAATTTCCCTGAAGAATATCGCGATTCAATTTTAAAAGTACAGGCTTTGCTCCCCGCTTCTGTGATGTTGGCCCATGGTGGCGAAGTACAATTAGCCGAGCGAGACTTTGCTCACTTGTTAACTGTGGCACCTAGAAAACCTTTTACCGTTTGGACACCAGTTAAACATAAATTAAAGCGTTTATTACTCAGAAAAAAAGGCTAAGATTATTAGCCTTTTTTGTAGTTCATCTCATTCTGAATAGTAGTGACGCTAGGGCGCAGTGTTTATAAAGAGTCAAAGTAGATTTATATCCTCATCGCTTTCATTTCTTTAACACAATAATCTACCGCTCTGACCGTTATAGCCATAAATGTAAGAGAGGGGTTTTGAACCGCGCTTGAACAAAAGCTCGCGCCATCGGTCACAAACAAATTATCCACGTCGTGACATTGATTAAAGCCGTTTAGTACCGACTCTTTTGGATCGCGCCCCATCCTTGCCGTACCTACTTCATGTATGGCAAGTCCAGGATTACGTCTGTCGACCGAGTTAAAACTCTCGACTTCCGTTAGTCCCGCTTTAGTTAGCATATCAACGGCGGTTTGCTCCGCGTCTGCCATCATTAATCTTTCGTTTTCGGACCAAGTACAGTCAATATGAATAAGAGGAATACCCCACTTGTCAGTTTTAGTGGAATGTAAGGCCATGTAGTTATCAAACCGAGGCAACATTTCGCCTTGTGCACCTAGTTTCATTTTCCACTTTCCTAGTTTAGTCAGGGTAGCTTTGTAGTCTGCGCCTATGCCTTTTTGGTGAGCATTACTTTGCCAGCTCTCACGATAGCTTCCGCCTGAAAATCCATAACCACGAACATAATCTTTTTTATATAAAGATGGTTTGTACTGAAAATTAGGGATTAATATGCCTCCAGGACGCCTACCTGAAAAATATTCATCTTCAAAGCCTTCTACTGTGGCTGTAGCGCCAGCATTGTAGTTATGATCCATCAAATAATGGCCTAGCACACCAGAGCTATTAGCAATCCCGTTTGGAAACGACTTGGTTTTGGTGTTCAACATGATTTGTGCTGAGCCTAAGGTCGACGCACATAAAAATACCACCTTGGCAAAATACTCGCGAGTGGTTAGATTGTCGTTGTCTACTACTCTGACGCCCTTCACTCGTTGGGTTTTTTCATCATAAATTAGGCTGTGCACCACACTATTGGGGGCAATAGACAAGTTACCTGTTTTGGCCGCGGCAGGCAGAGTAGAGCTTTGTGTAGAAAAATACGCACCCAATGAACATCCCTTATGGCATTCGCTTTTAGCTTGACAGGCTACTCGGCCTTGTTCTAGGTGCAGCTGGGTCGGTTTTGTTAAGTGGGCTGTACGTCCCATTATTAAATGTCTGCCGGGAAACTGTTCTTCTATTTTTTGTTTCACATGTAACTCAGGTGCAGTCATTTCAAATGGAGGCAAATACTCGCTGTCGGGCAATTGTTCAAGACCTTCCTCGCTACCACTTATGCCTGCAAATGTTTCTACATGGCTGTACCAAGATTTAAGATCATTGTAACGAATAGGCCAATCATTTCCGTGACCATCTGCTTTATTAGCTGCAAAATCAAAATCACTTAAACGATAAGACTGGCGATGCCAAAGTAGGGACTTTCCACCTAATTGATTAGCTCTAATCCAATCGAAACCAGTCCCTTCTTTGGTACTGTAAGGCAAATCTTTGTCGTTACCAAAAAAGTGTTTGGTCATATCACTGAAGGCATAACATTTTTTTTGTACAGAGTATATTTCTTCGGTAAGTAGGTTGTCTACCTTGGTTCTATTGTCAAATTGCCATGGGCCTTTACCCTCGGTAATATAGTCTTTTCGATGTTCAACTACACGTCCGCGCTCTATCATTAAGGTCTGCATGCCACGTTCACAAAACTCTTTGGCAGCCCAGCCTCCAGTTATACCCGAACCTACCACTATGGCATCGTATACTTGGTTGCTTTCGTGAATATATAAATCTGTTGTCATGTCTTCTACTCGTGATTCTGATTGATTATGTGCGTTTATTGTTATTATCAAAACTTAATAATAAGCCTGCGAGCCCCAAGATTTCGTTTCTGAAGTCGCTGGGATAGATCCTTTAAAACCACCTGGCATAGCTTGATAATTGAGCGCTTGTGTCGCGCCTATTTCAGAGGTGAAATAGCCAAATACTATGAGTGCTTTTAGAAAACTAAATTGGCTTTTCTCAATATCTGTCGTTAAGGCATCACTTTCAATATCTAGCAACAACTGCTGCTGCTGTTGAGGTTGTAGCAATACAAATGTTTTGCCAAATTTTACATTTGCCTGCATATCTACGGTGTTTATGATTTGGATACAGTCATTTTGCTGCTGTTTTGAGTGGCAGTGTTGCAGCTGATGTGGGACAAACTTATGGCATCCAGCTTCGACTGCACTGGGTGTGTCAGTTTTAGGCAGTATGGATTCGCATAGGCTGTAAAGTACAGTTAATTCATGCCCTGAAAATAAATTGTCATTTTTAGATGGGTCTGAACCTTGTGCGGTAAACCTTAAGGCCTCAGATTTATCACAACCTGACAGGACGGCTAATGCTGTCGTTGCACCAAATAAGCAGACCATCTTTTTCATAAAAAGACGGCGATTATCTTGGCCATCTACTTTTTGCTGTAATTCGGTTTTAGTTAAATTAGTTGGCATATCAATCTCCTCAATACGTTTTCTAAAAAAATGTTTTTATTTGGCAATACCTGATCATGAATGTACGGTCTGTTCAGACTTTTCTTTACGCATAAACCAATAAAACCCTGCAAATGCGACAATCAAAATTAATGGGAATACGACTAAATTCCCCAGGGCAGCTTGGCCTGATGCAAGGGCTAAATCGTTGCCTGTTAAACCAGATGCTTTGGCTTGGTTAGCTGCACTCTCTATCCAGCTGCCAATAATCGGACTCCAAATTGTGACAGACAACATACCGGCGCCACCCATTAAAGACATGCCCAATGCTCCTGACCTCGGCACGTATTCACCCACACAACCAATCATAGTTGGCCAAAAATAGGTTACGCCAAGCGCGAAGACCACCGCCGCAAAGTACACAGCGCTACCTTGAAGTTGGATCATTAAGAATAAACCGAGAGAGGTCAGAATAGCGGAAATAAGTAATACGCCCGCAGGAGCAAAACGTTGTACCAATGGGCCTGCGAAGAAACGACCAACAGCCATAATGCCTGTTACTAAAGCCAATATCAGCATTGGGTGGGCGCCAGACGCACCGAGTATTTGATTTATCCAAGAGCTGGTACCTAGTTCACTAGTAGCCGTTAGTGTCATACAAAAAATCAAAAACAGATACATAGGTGAAAATAGATGTTTAAAGTTGTTAGATGTTGAGTTGGCTATTTTATCAAACCTTGGGAAAACACATCCTAGCATTAGTGCGCCATAGATTAATGTTGGAATAATAATCACGGCAACTTGAAGCTCCCACCCCATATTCATGGAGGTCATACCTGCTGAAATGAGTGCTCCAATCACTAAACCGCCGGGGAACCAAACATGAAATTTGTTGAGCATGGTGGTTTTGTTTTTAGGGTATAGGTCAGCAATCATAGGGTTACAACCTGCTTCGACCAAACCATTGGCAAAGCTTACCAAAAAAGTCGATATCATTAAGCCCCAAAAACTACTTGAAGTAATGGTCAGTCCTATACCAATAAGGTGACCAGCGAATGCAAACCAGACTATTTTTTTGGCTCCTATAGCATTATATAAAATGCCTCCAAGCATAGTCGCCACAGGGAATCCAAAGGTTCCCATACCCAAAATCCAACCCATTTGCACTGTGGTTAGGCCATATTGAATGCCCAAATCACCGATGATCCCAGCGCGAATAGCAAATGTCATTGAAGTAACAGTTAATGCAATGCAACTGAGTAAAAATACTCTTTTCGCTTGAGCTTCGGTAAATTCTGCGGTGTTACTCATATTGTTAGTCTCATTTTAAACGTCTCATTTTAGGCCCAAAATTTTACTATTCATTTCAACGTCTTGCTCTACACCAGCAAAATCATCAAAGGCTTTTTCGGTTGGTCTAATTAAATGTTCGCTAATAAATTTAGCCCCCTCAGCTGCACCATCTTGCGGGTGTTTAATGCAACATTCCCATTCCATCACGGCCCAACCATCAAAATCATACTGAGTCATTTTGCTGAAAATGGCTTTGAAGTCGATTTGACCATCGCCTAAAGAACGGAAACGCCCGGGTCTGTCTATCCAAGCTTGATAGCCACCATATACCCCACTGCGACCATTAGGAGTGAATTCTGCATCTTTCACATGGAAGGCTTTAATCCGTTCGTGATAAATGTCTATAAAGGCAAGGTAGTCGAGTTGTTGTAGGACAAAATGGCTGGGGTCATACAATATATTAGCTCGCGGATGATTATCGACTGCTTTTAAGAAGCGTTCAAAGGTCACACCGTCGTGTAAATCTTCCCCTGGGTGAAGTTCGTAACAAACGTCTACACCCGCTTCATCAAAAGCGTTTAAAATAGGTAACCAACGCTTAGCTAGTTCGGCAAAGCCCTGTTCAACTAAGCCGGCAGGGCGTTGGGGCCATGGGTATATGGTTTGCCATAATAAAGCACCAGAAAAACTGGCATGACCTGTTAAACCTAAGCGTTGGCTGGCCTTAGCGGCATACATCATTTGCTGAATTGCCCATTCAGTCCGTGCTTTAGGGTTGTTTTGCACATGTTTTGGGGCAAAACCGTCAAACATCTGGTCATAAGCAGGATTTACAGCAACTAACTGGCCTTGCAGGTGGGTCGAAAGTTCGGTTATTTCTAGTCCAGCTTGACCCGCAATACCTTTTATTTCGTCGCAATAATCTTGGCTATTTGCCGCTCTTTCTAAGTTAAACAATCGACCTTCCCACGTAGGAATTTGGATACCTTTGAAACCTAATCCTGCCGCCCAATGGCAAATTTCAGGAAAAGAGTTAAATGGTTTGTCATCGCTAGCGAATTGCGCAAGAAATATACCAGGGCCTTTTATTTGTTTCATTAAGCTTCTCCTGAAACGGTTGAGGGAGATAAATCGAAGTCATGCCATTTCAATTCGGACTGACTAAACTTTACCGTATTTTCGATAAATGCCATGCCACGAACAGCTTGAACAATTCCAGGTACGTCGAATGTTTCGTTTGAACATGCAAGACCTTGTTCAAAGGCTTGTATTTGTTTAGCAAAGTTTTGATAAATATTGGCAAAGGCTTCTAAATAACCTTCAGGATGTCCAGCCGGTATGCGCATGGCTGCCTGAGCAGCAGGGCAAAACTCTCCCACTCCTGTGCGGATCAATTGGGTAGACTTTGTATTGGACTTAAGCCATAAGCTATTAGGTTCCATTTGCGACCAGTCAATACTGGCTTCGTCTCCATATACTCGCAAGCGTAAGTTGTTTTCTTCGCCTACTGCTATTTGGCTAGACATTAAAACGCCACTAGCCCCATTATTAAAGCGTAATAATACGGTACCATCGTCGTCGAGCTGACGACCATCAACTACTGCATTTAAGTCTGCACACATGGCTGAAATGTTTGCACCTGTGACATATTCTGCCAAATTGGCAGCATGCACCCCAATGTCGCCCATACAGCAACTTACCCCTGCTCTTGCCGGGTCAACACGCCATTGTGCCTGTTTGCTAAGCTCATCATCTTTACTGGCCAACCAATCTTGGCTGTATTCCACTACTACTTTCTTGATTTTGCCTAAAACGCCTGTTGCTATTAAGTGTTTGGCTTGTTTAATCAAAGGATAACCGTTGTAGGTATGAGTGAGTCCGTATAGTTGGCTAGATGTTTTTAATACCTCTGCTAAGTCCAATGCTTCTTGAAGTGTGAAAGTAGCAGGTTTGTCGCTAAGTACATGAAATCCAGCTTCTAGTGCTGCTTTTGCGACAGGGAAATGCAAATGATTAGGCGTAACAATGGAGACAAACTGCATCCTTTGGTGTACTGGTAATCTAGCTTCTGCCGCAAACATTTGAGTATAATCTGTATAACAACGTGTAGCAGGCAAAAACAAGTGCTTGCCAGAAGATATACTTTTTTCCGGATCTGAACTGAAAGCACCGCATACTAGTTCGATATTGCCGTCTAAGTTAGCTGCCATACGATGCACTGCACCAATAAATGCGTCTTGGCCGCCACCGACCATTCCCATTCTTATCTTTTTAGACTGTTTCACGGTGTTGCCCAGTATTCACTGATTAAATGAGTTGAATAATCATAAGTTAAATTTATGTTAATTATGCTAGCTTATTTTGGTTACTTGAGCCTAAGATAAATTCGGCAATAGAATGCAATAAATTCGGCGTGTTCTATTTCCATATAACTTTTAAATTCAAGCTGCTTTTGTTGTCCAGCGTCGTCTAGAATGACTTAAATATATGCAAACGCATCAGTATCCAAATACATGATGTTAGTCTCGACAGATAGACGAGAGAGAAATAGGCATAATGGTGAACGGTAACATATGAAATTAATGACTGGTTTGTTAGGGATCATGATTTTTTCGGCATCGGCTAAAATGCCGAGTTTTGATATTTATTGGGGGGATTTAGTGCTGTAAGACAAGCGACTGGTGGTGAGTCATCTTAAAGTGCTTACCGACACACCAGCACACAATAACCAGCCTTTTTTTTGCCTGATGGTGATGTGCTGCTTTATACCTCTGCTGTAACAAAAAAATAAGGTCGAGCAAACTGACAGCACACTTCTTCTCTTAAGTCAGGTTAGGTGTTGAACCTTAAAAAATCAGGCGAAAGTGAGTAGCTACTAACTTTGATGCCTCCTGGCAATGATTTCTCTGTGATACGAGCTGTTAATGATGAACAGAAAATCTGGCGCTATTCATTATATCCTGAGCGGTCATCTGCTATGACTGCAAGTAAGTAAGTCGTTTACCAATATCAACCCCGTTAGATATCACGCTTGGGTAGATAATAAACGGGTGATGCTGATACTACTACTTGTGCTTGGGGAGCCACACACATCACAACTAGTTAATGTACAAAAATAGTCGAGTCAAGTGTTAGATAAAATATTGATTCAAGTTTGTTGGCGATCCCACACTCGTCATTAATAAATTATATCGGGTTTATTGGAGAGGGGGATCCTATTCAATGGCAATTAAAAAGTTACCACCCTGATACGTGTCAGATAGAACTGTTAACTACCTTGCCAATAGGTGCTTATTATTACGCTTGAGCTGGGAACGGTTATGCCATCATAGTAGTGGGACAAGACCTTTTTTGATAAAGGCAGGCGGTCTTTTGCTGATGTTTCTGACAAGTGTCCTAAGGGGGTGACATGCCTCACTACGAACTCACAGAATAGTTAAATAGCACCAGTCTGTACCTTGTAATATACGAGTCTATTTTTGTTCTAGCGTTCGAGTCGCCTTAACATTAAAAATGAGTTAGGTCTAAAGTGGCTATTTCAATATTGAAAATTTAGGGGGCCAAGCGGTGACAGTGGCCCGCTATACTGATTATCAAAACGTGTATGTTGTAATTGTGCTGTTCTAGCATAAGACAAACGTAATGTAGTTATCTTGTTTTGCTGTTCAATCAGCATATCAAGCAATACAAACAGCATCAATGACATAAATTGGCATATCAAAAGGGTAGGAATCTTACCCACTAAAAGGACGAATAATATTGGTAGTAAGGACTATTATTCGAGTAGAAAATAAAGGTAAATATGTTCTCAAATTTTTAAGAAAAGGGGATCAGGCTGATTACAAAGCATATAGGGTATCCAATGTCATAGTTCTTTGACTCTGGGACTCTAATGGACCTCAATAGTGGCTATTAATCCCTCTGAATTACTCTTTGATTGATAAAGGAAAAATAATATAGTTAATTTGTTTGAGAAATTCGGTCATACTCACCAACCCAATATTCTTTAACTGATATTGAGCCATAAGGCTATCGAGTTAGTTATACTCAACAATAGGAAACAGACATGTTTAAACAACTATTTATTGACCATCCAAAGACCGTAAACGAAACATACATACAACATTTTTTCACCGCAATGAGTTTCTCCATGAAACTATTTAAGGCAGCAATAGCCTGCTTTATTCATGCTTTGATACCGGGTTTATGTATAAAGACTGGCAGTAAAGCCATTACGGAGCTACATGTAAAGATGGTTACTTTTAGGGTTAAAGGTGCAAGTGGGGTAGCTACAAATGAACATCCCGAGAGTTCAATAGAATATATGATCTAGTCTGAGTAGAGATTAATGTAACCTTAGCGATATACAGCAACGTTACTGTTCTACTTCTTCGCTTAACCAAGGCAAGTCGCATAACTCATTGGGTCAGTGTTGAAACCTTAAACTGACCATAATTTTTGGATCTAAAAACGACAGTGGGATCATTACACAATGCGTAAGTCCGTGTAGGTCTACCTCAACTGCCGTGTTTACATTGAAATAATAGTTCAGCTTAACTGCAAGATTTTTTTATCGCGATGAGCCCTGTAAACCTCACCAATCTTAACTGCATTGGTTTTACTGATAATGTCACGACCCACATCTGCTGAAACAGACACGAGTAAGCCACCATTTGTTTGAGGGTCTAGTAAGCATTTAATGACAGCCCAGTCCACGTTATTGGTATGACACTGATGCAACATTGGCATCAATTGTGGCAGTAATGTGGACTCAAACCCTTGGCGACTTAATTCGAGCGCGCCGCTGATGAGTGGCACATTATTTGTTGTAATTTTTACACCAAATTGTGTTCCTTTAACCATTTCTAAAAGATGCCCAATAAGACCAAAGCCTGTTACATCGGTAGCGGCGTGTACCTCCATATTTTTGAGTGTCAAAAAAAATGCTCTGTTGGAATGCAATAAGTTACTCCATAGTGCTTCAACACTTTGAGTTGTTGCCTTTCCTTGGGCATCTGCCGCGAGTATAAGTCCAGAGCCCAATGGTTTATTTAAAAGTAACCAATCCCCTTCTTGAAGATCATTTTTTTGCCAATATTGGTTACCTGTTCCATTGACTACTAGCGCTAAGTGGGTCTCTATTCCCTCGGTGCTATGACCACCCACTAGTGTGGTTTCATGGTGTAGCAAGGTCTCAGTGACGCCTTGCATTAATCGTTTGAAATCTCGTTTAGTTAACCTAGGGTGTTCAAACTTTAAATTGATCCACACTTGGGCGCTGGTTGGCTGTAAACCCATGGCGTATAAATCATTGACAGCGTGATGGGTTGCCGCGATACCCAATTTAAAATGATCATCACTAAAGGCACGAAACCCATCAATACTTTGTAACAATGATGTATTGTTAATGACTGCAGCAACGGGCGCATCTTCTGCACGAGTTAAGTCCGTATCAAAGTTTTTATTTGGAAAAATACTAAGCTCTTTAAGGGTATCGCTTAATAATTCAGGACCAATTTTACTGCCACACCCAGCGCAATGCATAGGTTCGCTATCCATTGTAGCCATGGTGGGTAGGTTTTTAGAAAACAATGCCATAAACTTTTGGTCGATTTGATCTTTCCATCGCCAAACCCATTCGCCTTTCAAGCTTAACCAGCCACGTTGGCCTACTGCATTTTTACCACCAAGAGAAATGAGTGACAAAAAATCAGTTTGCATGGATACAGGTGTCATCACTTGTTGACTAAATATAGCGCGTAAATTTTTAGTTAAAAAGGGTGCCGCACGCACAGCGTAAACACCCGCTTTTGGTCGAGGTGATTGAACCATGGTTGCCACGTCACCACAGGCAAATACATCATTGTGGGAGGTACTTTGTAAAAATTCATTTACAGCAATAAAACCGCTTTCGTCAGTATCAAGTCCTGCAAGCGTTGGCCATTTTGGTGCTGTTGCCGGAGTGCACCAAATAGATTGTTCAATACTCAGGGTGTTGCCGGTGTCTGATTCAATCGCATCTTTAGTGACGCGAGAAACGCGAAACCCAGTAATTAAGTCCACACCATATTGCTTTAATGCATTGGCAACGTGTTTTTGTACATTTCGATGGTAACCTGGTAACAATGTATCGCCCGATTGCACCAATGACAGCTTTAAGGTATCGCCGACCTTCTTAAACCGATAAGCAATAGCAAGTACCATTTCAATACCTGCCGCACCGCCGCCGATCACCGCCCAATGGGCGATACTGTGCCGGGTCTTTTGGGCAAGTAGTGTTTGCCACTTAGTTGTGAGTTGGCTAACTGGCTTGACCCCAATGCCAAATTCACGGGCACCCACAACATTGATGTTGGGCGTGGAGCCAGTATTGATCGATACTTTGTCGAAACCAATGCTGGCTTGGTTATCTAATTGTATCGTTTTATTTGCTAAATCAATACCGTTGACGCGCCCGTGAATTAAACGAACTTGGGCCACTTTACACAGTGTGTTTAAGTCTAAGTGGGTTTCTTCTTCACTGTAATGTCCTGCAATATACCCTGGCAGCATACCTGAGTAAGGCGTTAATAACGTATCAGTAATCAGAGTTAAGCGAACATTTTTTATTGGTTTCATAGCCAACATTCTCAGTACTGATGAATGTGAATGCCCACCGCCGATAAAAACTAAGTCATGTTCATGCATGTTGATTTTCACTTATAAAAGCAAAGGCTACTGCTTTATAACCTAACCAAGACCTGCCCATTGGAAAGGTCAAATTTACACATAACATCATGTGGTGGCTAGCCATTGAATGATGTCACTATGGGAGCCTTTGAAAATAGTTTTATCGTTTTTTTGCTGATACTGGTAGTCGTATATTGGGTCATAATATTCACTGAGTAATACATGAATAATATCATCAAAACCAGACCACTGGTTTTGGCTTTTCAGTGCGTAAATTGCCGAATCGAGCGTTGCATTAATCAACGCAAATCGATCCCCGCCTAGGCGTTTCTTAATGCGTAAAACAGCATCTCGAATAAACGTATCCAGTAAATCATACGAGGTGTTGGGGTGACTTTTTTGATAGTGTTCGAAAGCATACACAAAGTAATCTCTTCGTATGCGCGCAATACGTTCTTCATAAGGGGCTTCGAGCAGAATATTATTGGCGTGCTTAGTTGCCGCTAAATACTCTGGAAGTACTACCATTCGACCGATCAAACGTGATTCATCTTCAATCAATATGGGTGAATTATTAATATGATTACGTTTCAGCCATGCAACAGACCATGCATTTTCGAAATTAATTTGTGTAGGCTGCGCAACAAAGGTTTTGCCAAAAGCGCTGCCTCGGTGGTTGGCTAAGCCTTCTAGGTCAATAGAGTGGGGCCATTCTTTGATAACTTCTGTTTTACCACTGCCAGTTTTACCCGATAAGACAAGAAAATTACCTGCGGTGGCTCTTTGGTGTAATTGTTCAAGTAGGTAAGTACGCATTGCTTTATAACCACCTTCTACATAGGGTCGGTCTATGCCTACGTCACTGAGCCATTGTTGAGTAATGCGAGAACGTAAACCGCCTCTAAAGCAATAAAAAACTCCGTCAAAGTGCTCCTTATTTAAATTTTTCCATTGCTGAACGCGCTGTGCTTTTATATCTCCAAACACTAATCGGTGGCCGAGTTCAAGAGCTGCATCTGAACCTTGTTCTTTGTAGCAGGTCCCTACCGCTTCGCGTTCATCATCATTCATTAGTGGTGCATTGATGCTAGAGGGGAAAGCCCCTTTCGTAAATTCGATGGGCGCACGTACGTCTATCATTGGTGTGTCGGATAAAAATAGTTGTTTAAAGTCGGTGATTGGTTGCAAAATATGGACTCAGATAATGTGAATACGTATTATGGCGCGCTACGGGGGAGGAACTCAAATAAGATTAAGCCTTTATTGATTGATGGTCACAAATTTCTAGTCAGTATGTTGATAAAATAGGGTATTAGTTCTGATTATTAACAACCTACCCTTGCAGCAGATTTAATTAAAATACGCCTAATGGACACACTCAGCAGTCACTTGCAGGGATACCAAATTAAACAATAGATAACTAGTGAACAAGTGATGGCCGTGTATCGTCTCATGGTGATTTTTTTAAATAGCATGCTAAATTTAATATCAAATTTTTATACCAAAGCTACGTTTTATCGATACTGAATAATATGCACTGACCCACACGAGTGCATATTAATACCCATCACACTCTGTAATTCTTGTGTGTAGCTTTCATCCATATTTTATGAATATAAATATGGATGAAAGGGATCAGGAAACCACAGAAAATCAGAGGTCATAATAGACTAAAAATTGGTATGCTAGACTTTTGATATATGTCGATTCTTATATATAGGACCAGAGTTCTTTAGACAATAGAAAGATAAGTCGTTATGAACAAAAGTGATATTCAAAACTGGTTGGCATAATACCGGGAGGCGTTTTTTTGAATGTTGTGTAAGCGGTTGAGTTATATTCAACAGGTCGCCGAATTTCACTTTTCCAAGTAAGTGAAAGATGTCAATATGCAACGTGAGCCTTCCTGAAAAGACCTTATATTTTATCTGTTATGGGCAGGGATTCTAATCAGATCATTCGGTCAAATAGGCTTAATGTCTCTTTCATTAGCCTTGTTTGCTCTGCAACTAATTTATGTAATTGCCCTTGCTCTGGGAGTTTTTGCAGCTCGTCAGTAATTACCCGTTGTCTTTTGATCATGTCTCTTAATGAAATTTGTAAAACCTTGGTACTGATACGACTCATAAAAACATCCTTTTTATTGTTTTTGTTAAAAATTAAGATGAGAAACAGGTATAAAAAAACTTTAATTCTGACTGACTATTTTGCTGTTTAAAAATTAAATACGAATGGTGTTAAATTCCAGAGGCGGGAGTATGCAATATTTTAAGTTTTAATCTTGTGACCCTAGTCAATGATTGTGTAAATTGACCTAGTTGATCTGATATTCATTCAAAATTTCAGGTTCTCGTCAATTGACTCTTAGGTTGGGATTGTTTAGTGGAGTTAGATATTTTAAATTTTTAATTTAGTCATTGATAGTTAACTTCGTAGCTACAATTTAATTGTTGTCAAAGTTAATAATATCGCCCACGGTAATAGCATTGCGTCACTAAAAAATATTAGGGCATCGAAAATAACATACCTGCTAAGATCGGCAAATTGCCCCATTTTTGAATTATTTTCACAACGGGTGTCTTGATAATTCCTTTTTTAAGGGTAAAGCTCGATCAATTCAAAATACATAAGAAACAGCAATGTCAAAAATGACGTTTCTTATTAAGTGGCCTAATCGTTACCGACTAGTTTCTCAGTAATCCATTTTCCAACTAATCGGTCTAAAATATCTAACGGTACTGCACCATTTTTTAGAACAACATCATGAAACTCGCGTAGCACAAACTTATTGCCTAAGGCGGTTTTAGCTTTTTCCCGCAGGTCTAAAATTTTCATCATACCTACTTTATATGCGGTGGCTTGGCCCGGTAACACTATGTAGCGTTCAATTTCTGAAGTGACATCCGATTCAGCCATACCTGTATTATTAAGCATATAAGTGACAGCCTCCTGGCGCGTCCAGCGTTTCTCATGGATCCCTGTATCTACTACCAATCGTACTGCTCTAAATAGTTCTGCCTGAAGTCTTCCTATGTTATCGAAAGGGTCATCTTGAAAACCTAACTCCCATGCTAAATATTCAGTATATAAAGCCCATCCTTCGACATAAGCGGTAAATAGTGGCAATGTTCTGAAAATTGGTAAGCCAACTAATTCCATTCCAATCGCAATTTGGAAATGATGGCCCGGTATGCCTTCATGGTATGCCAATGTTCGCATGCTATATTTTGGCGTGGCTTTAACATCATATAAGTTAGCGTAAAAAATCCCTGGACGTGAACCATCTATAGAAGGCGGATAATAGTAAGCACCTGGTGCAGTTTTCTCTTTAAATAATGGAATACGTTTCACTTCCATTCCTGCCTCTGGCCGCATAGAAAAACTGTCTCCTAAGCCTGTATTAATTTCATCTAAAATGATTTGATAATCAGTGAGTATTTGTTCACGTCCTTCGTCAGTATCAGGGTAATAAAAGCGTTTTTGAGATGCTAGTTCATTAATAGCAGTAGTAAAACCTTGTGAAACATCAAAGCCTTTATTGGCCAATACAGATAATATTTCACCTTGAATTCGCGCCACTTCCCCTAAGCCAATATTATGAATTTTGTCCGCACTGTAATCAGTGGTGGTCATAAAGCGTAATCTAAGATTATATACATTTTTGCCTTGGGGCATGCTCCAGAGACCATCATCCAAATTAGTTTTACTTTTTAGCTTAGTAAAATATTCAATTAACATTTGGTAAGTTGGATAAACTGTTTTTTCTATCTCGGTTTCTACTTTTGCTAACAGCTCAATTTTTTGATCAAGGGTGATAGATTCACTTTTATCTATTTTTTCCTCTAGTGATGTATAAAGCACATTCTCTGAGGCTGGAGTGCCAATGAACCCCGTCATTTCATCAATCACACGCTCAACTACAAAGGTGGGTGGGAAAATATTTTTTTCTTCACGGATCCTCATGCCTTCAAGGGTTTGTGTGAAATAACGTTTAGATTCGCTTAAGCGTGAAAGATAGTTTTCTGCACTTTCAACATCGGAAATAGCATGTTGGGCATCCATAAAACTTGGGAATCCACTTTGAGTACCCGACATTTGATTGAATGGGTAATCATGATATTGGTACGTTTGTAAATCGTCTAGCAAATTGAGTAAATACATGGCAATGTCTTTGGACAACAACTCGTCTTCACTTAAGTCTTCATCTTTATATTGCAACATGGTTTTACGCACTTTTTTTAAGCGCTGTAAAAGGGCTATCGAGCCGGCATCACTCGCATCATTCAAGTGTGCGTTATGACCTGTTATGCCTAAATTTTCAAGAATACCAATTGAAGTCAAGGTTTCAGGGCTATCTAAGGCCTCTTTTATTAAAGCCCTATTTAGGAAGTTATTGAATAAAAATGGTTTTTCTGCGTTCCATTCGTAAGTTGCCCAAGAGCCTGCCACTAACAACAATGCTAGGATTGTAATGCCTAGCCATTTGAAAAAGACTTTCATGGTTGCTTCCTTATTGTTATTTTTATATCAAGCTGCAGGGGGGATGTCTCGTTGTGTAAGTTGGTACCCTTGGAAACAATGATGGGGTCCGATAAAACGTTTGTCGAGAATTTTTTGAAGTATGCATTAATGCATTAATATTCGAATAAACGCGTGACGCGATTAGTAAAGCATCATTACTAAGAAATAATAAGCCTGAACAACGAATAGAAGCAAAATAAAGTGTGCTGGCCTCGCTTTTATCTAATGTGTCGATATAAAGAAATATACGCGCTTCTGGCCGCGCAGATCCTACACCCTACAAGGGCTCTTTTATCACCTAAGAGCCCTTTAATAGTCAATGCTATTGATAAAAGTAAATATTATCTATATAGACTGCATCGCTGGTTGAACCCCACAATTGCACACCAAGTTGATTTAATTTTGCTGGATTAAAACTCCCATTAGGATCAACTAGGGATGAAAATGGTAATTCTACCGTTATCCACTGCTCCGTTGGTACAGGTTGCAGTGTAGAAACACCTGGGCCTGATGTCGAAACAATTTGGAAAACCGCTTCAGTAATACCTGATGTAGCATACAGATCAAAACGAAGCCCTGTCGCTGTTGATACATCAACAAGCCCATTCTCAATACCATATTGAATACCTGTCACTCCACCAGACTCGCCACCAGGAATAATTTGTAACCTGGCAAATTTGTCACCTTCAATGCTGACTTCAGAAAACGTTGGTGCTTTAAACCAATTATCCGACCAAAAAGAAATGGGTTTATCAACAGCCAATTCATCACTGTATAAGACAAATGCTTCTTCATTACTTGCTGTTGGAATAGGTGCAGCTAACGCCGGTCCGCTATTTAAAGGAATAACGTTAATGGATAAATTCCCATCGCCCCCCGCTATGTCTTTGTTGTTTTGCGCAACCCCAAAACCACTCGCGTCAACAAACACCGACTGTTCACCTTCAGGTAGATTTAAAGTTGCCACGCCATCCGCATCGGTAATAAAAGATATATTGCCAACTGACACTTTAGCACCGGCTAAAGGAGTATCGTTATTATCAACAACGCTTACGGTTAAGTCATAAAAGACAGAGACACCTGAGAAATAAATATTGTCAACGTAAACAGATTTTCCTTCTGGTCCGTAGAGTTGGATGCCTATGCTCTGTAATAAACTACTATTGAGTACACCGGGTCCAATGCCATCATTATCAGTTAAATCTTTAAATAACAAAGCATAATTTATCCACTGATCTGTTTGGGGATTATCAATTGCGTAGCTTGTGCTGCCATCTCTTGACACCAACTGAAGTACCACTTTGGTGATA
>Ga0209712_10001102_pt1 | contig 23154 bp, 9 predicted proteins | sample ArcOceMetagenome_FD_187443 | JGI IMG/M metagenome (GOLD analysis project Ga0209712, IMG submission 187443) | Marine eukaryotic phytoplankton communities from Arctic Ocean - Arctic Ocean - Greenland ARC118M Metagenome (SPAdes) (version 2) | ecosystem: Environmental > Aquatic > Marine > Oceanic...
CAGTATTTTAAAATTACAATCAAAAGTGCTTATGATGATAATTCTGGGGAAAAGGTGTTTTTTACACATTTAGCAGAAATAGGTGTTTATTAAAGGAAAGAAATATTGATGGTTAAACCGTGTCGGTTTTTAAAACCGATACGGTTTCTGATGAAAAGAACAAAAAAATATTATTATGAAAAAAGTATTTTACACACCATTCGTTATTGTATTATGTATGGTGTTATTTATAGGTTGTAGCGAAGATGTTGAGCCTATTGATCCAACTCCGAATCCAGATCCGATTACTTATACATCAACTCATCCATCAAATTTGAATGTGGTGTATTTTATTCCAAAAGATAAATCTCCATTAGGGAATTATCAAAGAAGAATTTCTGGTATTATGCTTCATACGCAAGAATGGTATAAAAAAGAAATGGATAGCTATGGGTTTGGAGAAAAAACGTTTGGACTTTTAGTTGACGAAAAAGATGTTTATAGTATTAAAATAATTGTTATAAATGGTGAGCAGAATGCTGATTTTTATCCTTATGCTGGAGGCGGAGCAAAAGCAGAAACGGAAATTGCAGCATATTTTAGTAATAATCCTTCTGAAAGTACAAGTGATCATACCGTTGTTTTTATGCCAAGTAGAACAGGTGATCATGGCTGGGATGCAGGCGGCGTTCCTTTCTACGGAATTGGAAAATGGTGTTATGTATTAGATTATCTAAATTTTGATATGAGTACTTGGCGAAATGGAACTCAAGAAGGCAGTACAAATTGGATTGGTGGAACGATACATGAAATAGGTCACGCATTAAATTTACCTCATAATCAACAAAAGGCAAGTGATGCTTGGTTTGCAATAATGGCTTTGGGAAACCATGAATATAATAATGATCCAGAGAGTGTACATTTAACAAAAGCAAGTGCGGTTATCTTAGATAATAATCAAATATTTAATAATCAACCAGCTTCAAATTTTTACACAGAAGTCCCGACACATACTATAAAATCACTTAGAATTTATGCAGATAATACTAATTTATATGTGCAGAGCAAGTTTGATGTTTCAATAGATATAAATGGCGTTACTATTTATAACGACCCTAAAACAAGTATTGATGATGCGGATTATAATGCCGTAAGTTGGGCAACAACGAACTTCATTAATAATGATAGTATTTCAGTTGTTATGCCATTGTCGGGAATTAATCAAGATTATAAACAATATCCTTTTGAGTTGAGGATTCGTTTTTGTCATACGAATGGTAATTTTTCTCATGAAGTTTTTCAATACAATTTTGATAACGGAAAACCGGATATTGATATAGAAGTTAATGAAATTGTGGAAGTTGATAAATCAGCTTGGACAATTGAAGGGTTTTCTTCAGAAGAAGCGACAGGCGAAGGTGCAAATAATGGTCGTGTAATACATGCAATAGATAATGATAACTTATCATTTTGGCACTCGGCATGGTCTGCTTCACAACCAAACTATCCACATTCATTTACTATAAATTTAAATACAAACCAACTCATAAATGGTTTTACATTTTTCCACAGAGCAGCCAAATATAACGGTCGACCAAAAGATATTACCATTGAAACAAGTATTGATGGTATTAATTTTCAAAGCCTTGGTAATTTTATATTGGGAGATGATACGGCAAGACAATTAATAGAATTGACGACTCCAGTTATGGCTCATTATTTTAAAATAATCGTTAACAGTGGTCATGATGACAATAGTGGAGAAAATGTATTTTTCACACATTTATCAGAAGTAGGCTTGTATTAAAGGCGTAAAAAATTGATGGTTAAACCGTGTCGGTTTTAAAAACCGACATAGTTTCTATACAGCTTTTCAATGATCCAAATAGTCAATAGAATGTTTTTTTAAGTACGCATTGACATCTGTTTTTTGTGCTTCTTTTTTAAAATTTCCAGGTGTTTTTTTAAATTGTTTCTTAAAGCATTTTGAAAAATATTTGGGATCATTAAATCCTGTTTTAAACGCAGTTTCTGAAATATTGTATCCATATTTTGTCAATAAAATAGCTCCTTTTTTCAGCCTAAGCAATCGTACAAAATCGACTAAACTGCTTCCCGTTAAAGATTGGCATTTCCTATATAGCCGAGAATAACTCATATTTAAAGAATCCGCCAGTTCTTCCAATTTGAAATCGGCATCGTCCAATCTCAAGTTTACATTATAAACGAGGCTTTCAAGAAAAATTTCATCTTGAGATTTATCTAATAAAATTTCAGGCCGATTAATCGTTTCTTTTCTATATTTAGATATAATATGTTCTTTAGAGGTAATAATATTTTTCACTTTAAGTAACAATTCATTCGTGTTAAATGGTTTGCTTATATATTCTATTGCACCGGATTTAAGACCTGAAATCTTAGAGTTCGTAGAGTTTTTTGCTGTTAATAAAACAATAGGAATATGTTTAGTTAAATTATTGCTTTGAAGTTTTTTACACATCTCGATACCATTTAATTTTGGCATCATAATATCACTTAAAATAAGGTCAGGTAAATTACTTTTAGCATAATAATATCCTTCTTCTCCGTTTTCTGCAAGTATAATATTGTATTGCGAAATTAAAAGCTCTTTTAAAAATGACTGTAAATCATAATTGTCTTCAACAATAAGAATCGTCTTTTTATTAAAATTTGACGCTTCTTTATCTATTGAATTGTTAGGATCAGTTTGAGTATTGGTCTTAACATTTAGAATTTTAGAATCGCTTGTCATAATCCTTTCCGATTCAGTATAGGCACTTTCCGTAATCGGAATTGTTACGGTAAATGTTGTGCCTTCATTTTGTATAGATTCGACTTCTATTTTACCTTTATGCAAGTCTATTAATTCCTTAGTAAGTGCTAATCCTATCCCAGAGCCTTTGTTTTTCTTACCAATATTTGATTGATAAAATAACTCGAAAATAGTATTTAATTCCTCTTCTCTAATACCAGAACCAGAATCAGTTACAGATATTTTAATTAACTTTTTGGCGTTAGTAGGAATTACGTTTAGTATTATATGACCTTCTTTAGGTGTAAATTTAAAAGCATTAGAAAGCAGGTTATATATAACGTGTTCTATTTTTTCTTTGTCGTACCAAAAATTAACTAAATTTTTAGGACAATTGATAGTAAAGTCTATTTGTTTGTTTCTTGCTAATTCTTTAAAGGACAGAGAAATTTCTTCAATATTAGTACAAAGACTATTTCTTGTTACTAATAATTTTAACCTACCTAATTCTTTATTTCTTACTAAAGTCAACTCTCTTGCTATTTTAGAAAGCCGTTTGGTATTATATGATATGATTTTTAAACGTTGTTTAAGTAATAGATTCCCATCTTGTCCAGCAAGATTAAGCATATTATCTATTGGCCCTAAAATTAAAGTTATTGGTGTCTGAATTTCATGGGACATTTTGGCAAAGAAATTCATTTTTAGCTCATGTAATTCGTTCTCTTTTTTGTGACTTACTTCTTCTAAAAGCAATTCCTTTTTCAATAAATACCAACGTCTTATTGCGTAAGCAACTGATAAAAGAATACATAAATACAGAACATAAGCTAAAGGCTGATTCCAAAGCGGTTGTTTTATAGTTATATCTATTTTTTTTACAGGAATATCCCAAATGCCTTTTTTAGTTCCAGCTCGGACTTCAAAGGTGAATTTTCCAGATGGAATATTTGTATAGGTTGCTAATTGTTCTCTATCCGCAGCAATCCATTCATTATTAAAACCAAGAAGTCTATATTCATATAGATAATTGGGATGTATTATATTATCGAATGCTGAAAATCGAAATGAAAAGGAAGATTGGTCTGGGTTTAGTGTAATATGTTGAATGTCATTAATGTTTGAATTTATTTGACCTGGAATTATAAATCTCGCTGGTTGATTAAGAATTTCTAAAGAATTAAAATGAAGTGTTGGAGTTGATGCTTTTTTTAATAAATTTTTAGGATTAAAGCTATTGACACCGTTGATTCCTCCAAAGTATAGCATGCCTTCTTTATCCTTAAAGGAACTACGTCTCAAAAACAGGTCATCTTGCAGACCATCTACACTGCCATAATTGATTGTTACAGAATCTTTTAGGTTAAAATGAATAATCCCTTTATCAGAACCCATCCATAAATTATTATTGTCTTCCAGTTGTAATGATCTCAGATGAATACCCTCAAAAGATTTATAATTCTTGAAGGAGTGCTGTGATTTTGTTAAATAATTGTATCTATATAAATTACCTTGAAAATTTAGTATCCATAAATTACTTCGACTATCTTCAGTTATCCAATTAACACCGAGTGTTTCTTCCTTTGAGTAGTTCTCGTTTGTATAACTAATATTTGTAAAAGAGGAGTTTTCAAATTTTAATTCATTTTCATTAAACTGAAATAAGCCACCTCGGGAATATCCAATCCATATTTTCCCATTTTTGTCTTGTAGAAAGCTTCCACCAATGCTTCCTAATAAACCAGCCTTATTATTTTCAAAAATAGCCAATAATTTTAGACTACTATTATAAACATATAATCCAAGATTTGAGGCAATCCAAATACGATTTTTCTTGTCTTTAAAAATTTTCCGAACGTTTGAAACATGTTGAAGTTTGGAATTGATAATCGGTATTCTCTTAAATGATTTGTCTTTGGTATTGTGATACCACAATCCATGTTTATAAGTACCTATCCAAATATTTGCACGATCATCTTCTGCTATAGATTGAATATAATACCCTTTTCCGTTTTTGGTCAAATATTGATTTGTTGAGGTCGTTCCATCCTGATTTGAATTAATTTTAGTAATCCCAAACCCATCCGTTCCAAGCCATAAATCCCCATTATTAGATTTGTGTATTGATAGTATTTTAGTTGGCGTATTATCATTCGAACCTTCATAATAAATGATATTATTACTACTTAAAGGAAGAATATTCACTTCACCATAATTTGACAATGCCCAAATATTTTTGTGAGCGTCTTCATTTATATGCATTATCGTATTACTATTCAATGAAAACTGGTTGTTTTTATGATGTGTAAACAATTGTATGAAACCGCTATTGGGGTCTATTCTAAATAGACCACGACCATCGGTACCAGCCCATATATAGCCAAAACTATCGCAAAACAAAGATTTTATTATTTCATTTTTGATATTATGAAAAGGTGCTTTAAAAAGTTTATTTCGAATAAATTTCTTTGTTTGGATGTCATAAACAAAAACGCCAAAAGTTTCTGTGCCAATCCAGAGTCTATTTTTAAAATCAATGGTTAATTTAGGATATACGAGACCATTTAAAAAAGGGCTAACGATTTCCTTAACTTTTTTGTTCGACATTGAATATTGAAATATTTCTCCTTTGCTAGTTCCAATAAATAAATCCTTATTTTTATCCTCTACGATGCTATTTATTTCGGAACGACTAGGGATAATATTTGTAATTGAAATATCCCTTTTTATAAGATTCTTTTTGTAAGAAAAAAAATGAGTCTTACCTAAATTAGAACTTAAAATGACCCCATTACTAATTGGATAAATTCTTTTTATAGCATTGGTTTTCGCAAAATTCAATTCGCTAAAGTTTCCAGTATCATTGTATATGGCGATTCGACCTGTATTCGTTAATATCCAAATATTCTCTTTATAATCTTTTTTTATTTCTATAATTTCTGCTTCTGAATCTAAGTTTTCCAAAATCCCATCAAGCCCTAAATAGAAATAGGTATTTCCATCATATTTAGCAATTCCAGATGAATGAGCCATCCAAATATACCCTTCTCGATCTTGAACCGTATTAATTATATCAAGTGATTTTTCTGAATGCTTAGGAGAAAGTTGAATAAAATTTGTTTGATTTTGCCCATATAAAAATGTTGAACACCATGTAACAAGACCTAAAAATAAAAGGCGTTTTAAAGTGAGCATTTACTATGTTTTTAGTAGTGAAATTACCAATCTAAAAGATGGCATATTTAGAAATAAAAAGATGATTAGACCTTCCTTTAAAGGAGATCTAAGTCATCGTATAAAGTAAGCTTTATTAACTTTCAGGAGCATCGCTCCGACTTAATTTGCAGTCTAATTATTGAATATAAATTTTAGGAGTATCGCTTTAGTTTACTCCGATCCTCATCGGAGACACAAACGTAATAAACTGATAATCAATACTATATTTACAATGACAAAGCGACGTTCCTTAATTTCGTTCATTTTTCTTTTTATTACAAACCGAGTTAGAATCCTCCTCCTTAAATCTTAAACAACTTACTTTAGAATGTATACTAATAGTTAGGTAAAGATAGCTATAAATCACCCCATAACTATAGTCTAAATTTCAATATTAAGCGCTTCAAGGTAGTCAAATTCATTAAAAAGGGAGACATTTTACTCAAGTAGACAATAACAATAGAATTTTACGCTTAACTGCTTAAAATTTCACCGCCTTAGTTCTATGGATAGATCATATTTACAGCATTAAAAAAATACTTATAAAAAAACTATCCAATAGATATGAATTCAAGACGAAAATTTGTCAAGCAAACTGCTTTAGTTGGAGCTGGTCTTTCAATTTTACCTAGTCTATCTTTTGCATCTAATATTGGAGTTTCTAATCAAAAGCTTAAAATCGCTTTTATTGGTGTTGGATTAAGAGGAACGAATCACTTAAACAATGCACTATTAAGAAGCGATATTGAGGTTACAGCTATATGTGATATAGATTCTAATCGGATTGATATAGCATTAAAAATTATAGCCGATTCTGGGGCTGCAAAGCCTAAAGTTTTTGGAAAATCAGATTATGATTATAGAAATTTATTAGATCATAAGGATGTTGATGCGGTAATTATTTCAACACCATGGTTGTGGCATACGAAAATGGCGGTTGATAGTATGAAGGCTGGTAAATATACTGGTATTGAAGTGTCGGCAGCAAATACTTTAGAGGAATGCTGGGACTTGGTCAATACGCATGAAGAAACAGGATCACATTTAATGATTCTGGAAAATGTAAACTATCGCAGAGATGTGTTAGCTGTTTTGAATATGGTCAAGCAAAATGTTTTTGGCGAATTATTACATTTTACCTGTGGTTATCAGCATGATTTAAGACATGTTAAACTAAATGATGGAAAAACGGCATATGGTAAAGGGGTAGAATTTGGGGATAAAGGAATTTCTGAATCTGCTTGGAGAACACAACATTCCTTATTAAGGAATGCCGATGTTTATCCAACACATGGATTAGGTCCTGTCGCAGTTATGGCAGATATAAATAGAGGAAACCGTTTGATGTCTTTAACATCGCACGCTACTAAAGCGATTGGATTAAATAAATATATCGTTGATAATGGCGGTAAAGATCATCCTAATGCAAAATTAAAATGGAAACAGGGAGATATTATTACGTCCACCATCGAAACAGCTAAGGGCGAAACTATTATTGTTACGCATAATGTGAATACACCTCACCCCTATTCATTAGGCTTCAAAGTTCAAGGCGTTCAAGGGTTAACGGATTTCGATTATCATACGCAACGTATTCATATTGAAGGAACAACTAAAGGACACGGTTGGGAGGATATGAATGCTTGGCTTGAGAAATACGACCATCCGCTTTGGAAAAAATACGGTGACATCGCGACCAAAGCGGGTCACGGAGGAATAGATTTCTTTGTTTTGAATTCATTTGTAGAATCTGCTAAAGAAAATATAGCACCACCAATGGATGCTTATGATGCTGCGGCTTGGAGTGCAGTTACACCGCTCTCGGAATTATCAATTGAAAATAATGGCGCACCGCAAGATTTTCCAGATTTTACTAGAGGTATGTGGGTAAAACGCAAACCTTATAACTGGATAAAAGATACCTATTAGGAATATGAATTAAGTCACCGAGATTTCGGGACACGTAAATGTCCCATTTTGAAGTGATAATACTCCTACCCATTCGCACAGCAGGTGGGCTGATTGTGTCAGTAGTTTTTTTTTACTTTCACTTTAATTTTAACTAATCCCTTGAGCGGATTTAAATAGGTAAAGAATTTTAGTTTGAATTAGTTTTTTTGAGAAAGAAAGGGTGGGTTAATTTTATTCATCCTTTCTTTCTCAATCAATTCGCTTATAGCGAAAGGTTATTAAAGAAAACTAAAATGTAAATAATAAAACCATGAATTATTTAATAATCAAATTAATATCAAAAGTATGAATGAAAGACAACACTTTTTTTCAAAAATTCCAGTTTCAGGGATTATGAAAATTTATATCGTATTACTGTGTATTACGATTACGGGTACTAAAACTTTTGCACATGAAGCTTATCCAGAAGACTTCTCGTTAAAAGTTGAAGATGTAAATGTTATCACTAAACAACAAGCCGTAATTACTGGTAAAGTTGTAGATGAAGAAGGAAATTCTTTAATTGGAGTAACTGTATTAGTAAAAGGTACATCAAATGGAACTACGACTGATATTGATGGAAACTATTCATTGGATGTAGAAAACGCTACTGGTGTTTTGATTTTTTCTTATCTCGGTTTTTCAACTCAAGAGGTTAATATTAATAGTCAAAATATTATTAATGTTACTTTGGGAGAATCAGCAGCGGACTTAGATGAAGTTGTCGTAATTGGTTATGGCACCCAAAAAAGGGTAAATCTTACCGGATCTATTTCTACAGTAAAGGCAACAGATATTGTAAAAAACAGCACTCAAAGTGTAAGTAGTGCGTTATCTGGTAGATTAGCTGGTGTAACAACGATACAAAGTTCAGGTGAACCTGGTAGTAGTAGTTCATCAATAAATATTAGAGGTTTGAGTAGTTTAGGCTCAAATACGCCATTAATACTTGTTGATGGTATTCCTAGATCTTTAGACAATGTTAATGCAAATGACATTGAAAGCATTAGTATTTTAAAAGATGCAGCAGCAGCAGCTATATATGGTATGCGTGCAGCAAATGGTGTTGTTTTAATTACAACAAAAAGAGGAAAAGGAGCGAATCGATTTAACGTTAATATGTATTCTAGTTTACAACAACCGACTAGAACACCTAATTTCTTAGATTCGGAAAACTATGCTACCTTATTAAACGAAGCCAATGCTAATGATGGCGTAGCAGCTGCTTATTCAGAAGAGGATTTACAGAAATTTAGAGATGGATCAAGTCCGGATACACATCCAAATACAGATTGGATAAACGAAACATTAGATCCAACTTCTCCAATGCACTCTATTGATATCTCCTCTAGTGGAAGTAGCGAAAATGAGTCTATTAGATACTTTGCATCAGTTGGATATTTATACCAAGATGCACTATATGATAGAAATGACTTCGATCGTTTTAATTTTAGATCCAATATTGATACTAAAATAAATGACAATGTAAGTTTAACAACAGATTTTAGTGGAAATATTGAAACTCGTACAAGGCCAGGTATATCTGCTGCTTCAGTATTTTCTGGTATTATGAGAACACCACCTACAGAGGTGAATCAATATTCTAATGGAGGTTATTCTACATTTAGTGCGCAACCTTCAATTGATGTTGGAAATTCTAATACGCAAAACTTTGATTTTCAATCTAAAATTGCACTAAGAATTAATTTTCCATTTTTGGAAGGTTTAAATTTAGTTACACAAGTCGCTTATGATAGAGCGACATTTAGAAATAAATCATTTTCTGTACCAAAAACATTTACAACTTTTAATAATGCAGATACTACATTTAGTTTAAGTACGCCAAGTGATCGTGGTGAATTGGCTAGTTTATCTGAATCTCAAAGTCAAGGATATAAATTGGTAACAGAAAGTATCTTAAGTTATAATAAAAGCATTGATTTGCATGACTTTGGGGGTAAATTAATTTATTCTAGAACTGTAACCGAAGATAATTTCTTGTCAGGAAATATTTCAAATGTATTAGGTACAACGGTAGATTATTTTTTAGCAGGAGATGCTGAAACTAGAGGTGTTTCAAACGGTACAACAGAAACGGGCATACTTGGTTACGCAGGAAGATTTACTTATGCTTACAATAATAAATACTTATTTGAATTTAATGGTCGATATGATGGATCATATAAATTTAGTAAGGATGCTAGATTTGGATTCTTTCCATCTTTATCAATGGCTTGGAGGGCATCGGAAGAAGGTTTCTTAAAATATTCTAAAGTAATAAGCAATTTAAAGTTTAGAGTTTCTTATGGTGAATTAGGAAACGATTCTGGAATAGATGCTTTTAGATACCTTGAGTTCTTTGGCTTTGGTGGTGCTTTTATTGATAATTCAAGTGTAGCTCAAACTATTCTAAGTAGTGGTTTAGCTGACCCTGCAACAACTTGGGAAAAAGCAAAAACGTATAACTTGGGTATGGAGTTAGGTTTATGGAATAATGCATTGACAATAGAAATGGATGTATTCTCTAAAACAACCTCTGATATTTTAACAACTCGATCATTACAAATCCCAGCGACATTTGGAGCATCATTACCATTTGAGAATATAGGAATTGTTGATAATAAAGGTTTCGAGATTATTTTAAATCACAGAGGGCGAGGTAATAAAGACTTTAATTATTTTGTAAACTTTAATTTAGGTTATGCCAAAAATAAAGTTATTGATATTGCCGAAGCAGACGATGTTGATCCTTTAATAAGACAAACTGGAAGATCTATTATTGACCCAAGTCATCCTCGTATAGGATTTATAGCAGAAGGATTATTTTTGACACAACAAGAAATTGATGATTTGAATACAAATGCACCAGATGGAGAATATCAAGCGCTAAATCCTCAGCCTGGAGATATCCGCTATGCAGATTTAAACGGTGATGGTGAAGTAAATAATGATGATAGAACGGTGATAGGTAGAGGTATTACGCCAGAAGTTACTTTTGGTTTAAACCTTGGTTTTAGTTATAAACAATTTGATGTTTCAGCACTATTTCAAGGTGCAACAAACTTTGAGATGTATTTGTCTGAAGAGGCATCTTGGGCTTTCTTTAATGGCGGTAAAGTATTCGATAGACACTTAGAACGTGCACAAATTGATGCAGATGGAAATGTAATTAATACCGATGCAACTTATCCTAGATTAACATTAACAGATAATGCTGTAAATGAACAAATTTCATCTTATTGGTTAATTGCTGGAGATTATCTTCGTTTTAAAAATGTTGAAATTGCCTATACACTTCCAACAGATATTACTAATAAAATAGGTGTTAATAATTTAAGAGTTTATTTAAATGGAAGAAACCTTGTTACATGGTCTGCAATAAAAAACTTAGATCCAGAAAGTCCACAACAAAGAGGACGGTTTTATCCACAACAAAAGGTTTATACTTTTGGTGTTAATCTACAATTTTAAAAATAATAATTATGAAAAACATAAAATTACTATTTTTCATTTTCATTGGATCAATAATACTATTACAATATTCTTGTAGTAAGGATTCTATTGACTTTGATCCTCAAGGAGCTATCTCATCTGATATAGCTTTCAAAGAGCCAGCTTTTGCTGAACTGTATTTAAATACAGTATATAATAATATTCCTCACGGATTTGCTGCACCAGAAGGCTGGTATATGCTAACTGCTGCAACAGATGATGCCGAAAATGCTTATTCATGGCCAGCATCAAACACCATATTTAATACGGCTAATATAACTTCCGAGAACTCGCCTTATAATCGGGTATGGGAGAATGCCTATTTTCAGATAAGGAGATTAAATAACTTTATCCAAAACTATGACCAGTTAGAAGGGACAGAACTTATAAACAATAGGTTAAAAGGAGAAGCACATTACTTAAGAGGTTTTTTCTATTCTTTATTGTTACAGACTTTTGGGGAAGTTCCTCTAATAACAGTACCTCAAGAATTAGATGGAGATTTGTTAGTCAGTAGAGACACAAAAGAAGATGTATTAAATTTTATTACTTTTGAGTTGGACGTGGCCGCTGGTCTTTTTACAAATGCTACCGATGCTTCATCAACAAGAGGATCATGGGATGCTGCGATGGCATTGAAAGGCAGAGTGCTTTTGTATAATGAAAAATATGCAGAATCAGCTATAGCTTCAAAGCAAGTATTAGACAATACATCAAGATCTCTTGATTCAGATTACGAAAGTGTTTTTGTAACTGACGGAGCTTCTGAAGTGATTTTTGATACACAATTTAATGACCCTGATAAAACACATTGGGGAAATTTATTCAATACGCCTAAAACAACTGTTGCTGTCAGTGGTTGGGGTGGTACTGGTCCAACACAGAATTTAATTAATCAGTATGAAATGCATGCTACTGGTATGTTACCAGCTGAAGCAGGTTCTGGTTATGATGTTAATAATCCTTATGCAGGTAGAGATCCAAGATTTGATGCTTCTATCTTGTATGATGGTTCTGAATGGAAAGGATTAACATGGGAGTTTAGACCTGGAGGTTTTGCTGGTATTGCTACAAGCGGTGATTTTACAAGAACTGGCTATGGTATGAGAAAAATGATTCAAGAAGATAGAAATCATAATATTGGAAGTACAACACATTGGATACATTTAAGATTAGGAGAAGTTTATTTGAACTATGCCGAAGCTTTAATTGAAGCTGGTAGCGATTTAGGTTTGGCTGTTGATGCCATAAATGCAGTTAGAACAAGGTCTAATATGCCTTCTATTGCTATAACAGGACAAGCTGATTTAAGAAATAAAGTAAGACATGAAAGAAGAATTGAGCTTGCTTTTGAAGAACACCGTTTTTGGGACATTAGACGATGGGGTATTGCTGGTGACGCAGAAGTATTAACTATTTATAGAGTTGATATGGATACTAATGGCGACCTTATAGGTAATGGACAGGAGATTTGGGAAACTAGAACTTGGAATGTTAGTAATTTTTTACTTCCTATTCCTCAAAGTGATATTGATAAAAATTCGAATTTAACGCAAAATCCGGGTTATTAAAAAAGAATATCTTAATAATTGAAAAAGCATATTTAGATTAGTCTTTAGAACCCATTTTAAGTTAATTCTATAAAATGGGTTCTATTTTTAGTTTAAAACAAATTATATCAGTATGAAAAACAAAATTCTAATTTTATTGATTTTTTTTATAATAGTTTCTTGTAAAAATAATTCAAAAAGGTCAATTGAAGAAGTGAATATTTCAACTGAATCACAAGAACTTTTCACAGTATTAGCACCTGAAAAAACAGGAATTTTCTTTTTAAATGAACTTAAAGAAAATTTAAATAATAATGGGCTTTACTATGAATACTATTATAATGGTGGCGGTGTAGCGGTCGCAGATTTTAATAATGACAATCTTGTTGATATATATTTTGTTAATTGTACAACGACCAATAAGCTTTATTTGAATACAGGAGATTTTAAATTTAAAGATGTTACAGCTATTGCTAATGCAGGAGGCGGTTATGGTTTTGGTACTGGTGTAACCTTAGTGGATATAAATAATGATGGATTAATGGATATTTATTATTCTAAATCTGGAAAAATTAAAGATCAAAATAAGCGAAGAAATGAGTTATTAATTAATAAAGGTTTAAATGCGAACGATGTACCTGTTTTTGAAAATCAGGCAAAAAAATATGGCTTGGATATTCCTAATTTTACAACGCAAGCTACTTTTTTTGATTACGATAAAGATGACGATTTAGATATGTTTTTATTGAATCATGGTATTGAGGTATATGATGAAAATAATCTTGAAGAACTTTTGGCAAGTACTTCTGAACATAGAGGAAATCGACTATATAGAAACGATAATAATACGTTTACCGATGTTACGAAAGAAGCGAACATCATAAACAATATGATAGGTTATGGTTTGGGTGTTTCAGTCGCCGATTTAAATAATGATTCTTGGCCGGATATATATGTGTCTAACGATTTCGCTGAAAAAGATTATCTCTATATAAATACTAAAAATGGATCTTTTAAGGAGTCTTCTTTGGAATCTTTTGGTCACCTATCAAATTTTTCGATGGGCAACGACATTGCTGATATTAACAACGATGGGTTTTTAGATTTAATGGCGGTCGATATGATGGCGGAAGACAACTTTTCTCAAAAGACGAGCATGAGCGGAATGGCTCCGGAAAAGTTTTACAATAACACAAAGTTAGGATTGCATCATCAATATATGTACAATACGTTGCAACTAAACAAAGGCGTGAACAAGAAAACGAATACGCCTATGTTTTCTGATATAGCACAACTTTCAGGTGTTTCAAGTACAGATTGGAGTTGGGCACCGCTCTTTTTTGATATGAATAATGACGGACATAAAGATTTATTTATTTCAAATGGCATTAAAGGAGATTTTAGAAACAACGATTTTGTAAACTATCGAAAGGAAAAACAAGCCGAAGTTATCAAGAATCAAAAGGTAGATCCTAAAACTTATATTAATGACATACTTTCTAAAATGCCCTCAAGAAAAAAAGAAAATTACTTTTATGTTAACAATGGCGATTTAACTTTTAAAAAGGCCGTTATTAAACAAAATCCAACAAATTCTAATGGTGCAGCCTATGCCGATTTCAATAATGATGGAGCAATAGATATTGTTGTAAATAATTCGGCTGGACTTTCTTATATTTATAAAAATAACTCTACTTGGAATAATTTTATAAAATTAAAGCTAAAAGGAACAAAAAATAACCTCAACGCATTAGGTGCTCGTGTAACCCTATATTCAAAATCTTCTACACAAACGATAGAAAACCATTTCACAAGAGGATTTCAGTCAGCAATGGCGGATGCTATTCATTTTGGTATTAATCAAGATCAGATTATAGATAGTATTAAAGTCGTTTGGAATGATAATACAACGCAGTTACTCAAAAATATTAAACCCAATCAAACGCTTATTATTTCGCATGATGGAAATAATAAAACAGCAATAAATAAAAGGAATCAAAAATATATTTTCTCGGATATAACAACCGAAACGGGCGTAGATTTTAAGCACCAAGAAAATATATTTGATGATTTCGCAAAGGAAACATTATTACCGCATCGGATGTCTCAATTGGGTCCTGCACTTGCTGTCACAGATGTGAATGGAGATGGTTTGGAAGACTTTTATATTGGCGGTGCAAAGGGCTATTCTGGTACTTTATACTTACAAACAGCCGCTGGGAAATTCTCAAAAAACAACAACGCATTTATTTCAGATAAAAATCACGAAGATGTCGGAGCAGTTTTCTTTGATGCTGATAATGATGGTGATCAAGATTTGTATGTGATAAGTGGCGGTACAGAAGCAATCCCTAATAGTAATTATTATCTGGATAGATTTTATGAAAATACTGGTTCGGGTAACTTTATTAAAAACAGTAAAGCTTTACCAAAAATCACCTCTAATGGTTTAAGTATAGCTCCTGCTGATTTTGATAAAGATGGAGATATAGATTTGTTTATTGGAGGAAGAGTTCAACCAGGGTTTTATGGGCGACCAACTAAAAGTTACCTGCTTGAAAATGTTTCGATTAATGGCAAAGTAAGATTTAAAGATGTTACAGAAACGCTTATTCCTCAAATGGTAGAACACACTATGGTTACGGCTTCGACTTGGGCAGATTTGGATAAAGATGGTGACAGCGATTTGCTTATTGCAAACGAATGGGGACCAATTGAAGTATTTATTAACGAATCCGGTGTGTTTGAAAATCAGTCCGATAAATACGGTTTATCTAAACATATTGGATGGTGGAGTTCAGTGGAAGTCAATGATATTGACCTTGATGGCGATTTAGATATTATCGCTGGAAATTTAGGTTTGAACTATAAATATAAGGCAAGTTTTGACAAGCCTTTTTATATGTATATAAATGATTTTGATGGTAACAAGACTGATGATATCGTTTTAGGATACAGTCAAAATAATGAAATATATCCTGTTAGAGGTCGAGAGTGTTCTTCCGACCAAATGCCATTTATTAAGGAGAAATTCAAAAATTATGATGACTTTGGTTCTTCTAATATTAAAGATATTTATGGAAAAAAACTGGAAGAAAGTATCACTTATGAAGCGACCTATTTTGCTTCCGCCATATTAAGAAATGAAGGGAATACATTTGAATTTGAAGCCTTTGAAAATGGGGCACAATTATCTTCTGTAAATAAAATCCTTATCAATGATTTCAATAAGGATAAGACCAAAGATATTTTGCTATTAGGAAACCTCTTTGGATCTGAAGTAGAAACACCTCGAAATGATGCAAGTCATGGCACATTATTATTAGGTGACGGTTCTAATAAATATAACCTAATTAACAATCATGAAGCAAATCTTTGGGCATCTGGCGATATAAAAGATGCTGCTTTTATTACTATCGGTACTTCAAAAGCGATATTAATTGTACGAAACGATGATAAATTATCAATACTGAAAATCAATTCTAGTGCTATGTTAATTTTGAAATGACAGGTAAAAACTTTAGTCAAAAGGCGAACTTAAAGTCGCCATCTGACAACTACATTCCTTAATCAAAATATTGGAATTTTACTCGTCATTTCTCGCTTATATTAAAGGTGTAATAAGTAGGTATTGCAGGATGAATGAAGCGCAGGGAAAGTTTTTATTATCAGGGAATTCGCTTTAATTTGATCGCAAGTTTTCGGAAAACAGAAAATTTAAAAAAGGAATATAAATTTGAAATATAATTATATGATATGATATATAAAATAGAGTGTAATAGGAACAACTATTTTCACAATGATGATATTTCACCTTTTTTTATTAAAAGGTTATTCAATTGACATTCCTTTTCGAACGCATTAAGGAGGAATCATTACTATGAAATATACTGGAATGATACTTTTCTAGGGTTTATTTTAGTAACACTAATTCATAAATATTACCCCGAAACTTCGGAGTAGAATTAGGCTGCCGAATTTAATAAGTTGCCGAATTGAACAAAGTTTGCTACATCAATAAACTTGAAACATCAGACAATGAATTAAAAAGACAAATCCTAAAGTGATTTTTATACATCGAAAAGAAAAAAAATTAACAATAGGGTTTGTTTCTGAAAATTGGGAGGATTTAACTTTCGTATTAAAAAGAAGGGCATTAAAATTATTTAGGAAACTTTCCTCATATAATTCTGATACTCATATGTTTTGTATTATTCATTGACCAAATAAATTAAATAAATCTAAAAAAATAGGATTGGCGAATAAATAAATGTGCATTCTTTGGCGACGTATTTTTTGTCTTTGATAAGGCAAAAAACGTAGGCGATGCCTTTGCATCGGCGAGGATTTTTAACGAAATTCAAAGGCAAAAAAGATAAGTCAAAAATGTACATTTATTTATTCAACAATCCTAAGTAGTCAGTCAAGCTAATACTGTCGAGTATTTTTTGTATTAAAATTTGTTGATAACAAGGCAAAATTTCTTTGCATAGCCGTAGTTACGGAAATAAATTTTAACGAAGCCCGCCTGAATGACGTAGTCGGGCAGGTTATCGGCAATATTTTATCAAAAAAGACCGACAGGATTAGCTTGACTGACTACTTAGATAGAATTTCAACTCAAATATTTTAAGAATGAAATTTAAACTTAAAATGATAAGCAAATCATTAATGATTTGTTTATCCATATTTTCAACAAGTTTAGTGTATAGCCAAGAAAAAGATATTTCGCATTATATTGAAAACGAACAAGTAATTAGCGAAAACAAATTGGATGCACATGCCTCTTTTACAGCTTATGCACCTAATGAAAATGCTTTGAGTTTCAATGTCAAAAGCACGAATTTTCATCAAAATTTAGATGGCGTTTGGAAATTCAAATGGGTGAGGTCTCCAAAAGATAGATCAACCTCATTTATGAATTCGTCAGAAAACGTAGCTGCTTGGGATAATATTAAAGTTCCCTCAAATTGGGAAGTAGAAGGTTTCGGAATTCCTATTTATACCAATCACCAATATGAATTTGCAGATTATAAAGCACCAGTCGCAGATGATATGGAATTTGTTATAGATTCATCTGGAAGCTATGTAAGAACTGTTCCTAAATACTCAGGAAAAGTGCCGTCAGCATATAATCCTGTAGGATCGTATAGACGGGATTTTAATATAAATGCCGATTGGGACGGCAATGAGATTTTCTTACATATTGGTGCAATGAAATCTGGTGGATTTGTTTGGCTGAATGGTCAATATATTGGTTATTCTCAAGGAAGTAAATTACCATCAGAATTTAATATAACGGCATTTGCTAAAACTGGAAAGAACATCATTGCGATTCAAATTTTTAGATGGACGGATGGTTCTTACTTGGAATGTCAAGATTTTTGGAGAATTAGTGGAATTGAACGAAGTGTATATATTTATGCACAACCAAAATTAAGAATAAAGGATTTCGAGGTGGTTTCAAATTTGGATGGAGCTTATAAAGATGGATTATTGGATTTAGATGTTGTTATTGAAAATCATCGTTCAAAAAATCAAAAATCGCAAGTAACCTTTAAATTATATAATTCTAATAATGAATTAATCGCTTCAAAGTCTTCAAAATTAGCGGTTCTTGGAAATAACGACAATCAAGTGAATTTTCAGGCAACTATTGAAAATGCGAAACAATGGAGTGCGGAACATCCGAATTTGTACATTTTAGTTATTGAATTGAAAAACAAAAAAGGAAATATTATAGAATCTACCGCTTCTAAAATCGGTTTTCGATCGGTAGAGATTAAAAATGGACTTCTCTTAGTTAATGGCCAAAGAATTACTTTAAAAGGTGTAAATGCCCAAGAAGCAGATCCAGAAACAGGTCATGTCGTATCTGAAGAGATGAATAGGAAAGACATTCGTTTATGGAAAGAAAATAATATCAATGCGGTTAGGTTGAGTCATTATCCGAGAGGACGACGATTTTATGAACTGTGTGATATTCATGGGATATATGTCGTTGATGAGGCGAATATCGAATCTCATGGTATGTATTATGGAGAGCGTTCATTGGCAAAAAAAGAAAGTTGGAAAAAGGCACATGTAGATAGAATGATACGCTTGGTGGAGCGAGATAAAAACCATCCTTCTGTTATTATTTGGTCGATGGGTAATGAGGCAGGAAATGGCGTGAATTTTTATGCTGGATATAAAGCAATCAAGGCAAACGACAAGTCAAAAAGACCGGTACAATACGAAAGAACTTATAAAGATTCCGATGGTAATTTGTATGACATGGATTGGGATACAGATATTATTGTACCGCAATATCCAACACCTGCATTATTTGAAGAAATTGGAAAATCTAAAACAGATCGACCATTTATACCAAGTGAATATGCACACGCAATGGGTAATAGCACGGGTAATTTCCAAGATTACTGGGATATTATTGAGCAATATGATAACCTACAAGGTGGATTTATTTGGGATTGGGTCGATCAGTCAATTTGGAAAACGGCCGAAAATGGGGAGCGATATTATGCCTACGGTGGAGATTATGGAAAAGGTATGCCATCAGATGGTACATTTTTGAATAATGGAATTGTTTTTCCAGATCGTACACCGCAACCTGCATTATATGAAGTTAAAAAAGCACATGAGTTTATTAATTTTAAAGAAAAAGGAATAAGTAGTAATGATGAAATCCGAGTTTTAGTAGAGAATTTATACGATTTTACAGACTTGAATATTTTCAATATTACGGCTAAAATAAAAGCAGATGGAAAGGTATTAAAAATCATTCCAATGGAAACACTTTCTGTGGAAACACATACTGGAAAATTAATTAAAATTCCTTTAGGCGATGTTATTTACAAAGTAAATACAGAATACTTTGTTGAAATTTCTGCAACGACTAAAAACGCTTGGGGCTTATTACCTGCGGGATTTGAAGTGGCACACGAGCAAATAATATTAGGTACTAAATATAAGAAAGAATCGGTAACCGTAGAGAATGGTAAAGATTTATATGTAAAGAAAGAAGGACAAAACACCATTGTTTCAAATGCAGATTTAGAATTAGTATTTAACGAAGCAGAAGGGCGTTTGACTTCTTACAAATTCAAAAACAATGAATTATTAAAAAACAGAAAAGGCCCAAAACCAAATTTCTGGAGAGCCGTTACAGACAATGATTTTGGAAATAGAATGCAGGTTAAAAATATCGAATGGAAGAAAGCGTCCTTGTTTTCAGAAGTTACAAAAGTTGTATCAACCCAAGTGTCTGCGAACGAGGTTGAATTAAAAGTAATCTATAAATTACCAGGCGTAGAAACACGATTTACAAGTCTTTATACGATTAATGGAAACGGAATTGTTCGCATTGAAAATACTTTAGGAACGACCGATTATAAAGGAGATTTACCAAGAATTGGGATGCGTATGCAATTGCCTAAGCAATATAGTGAAATGACTTACTTTGGTCGAGGGCCTTGGGAAAATTATCAAGATAGAAAACATTCCGCTTTTGTGGATTTATATAATTCTACAGTTTCAGAGCAGTACGTACCTTATATTCGACCTTCCGAAAATGGTTATAAAACGGAAGTAAGATGGATTTCTTTAATGAATAAGAAAGGAAGCGGATTAATGGTCGTTTCAGAAGATACGAAAAATGGATTAGGAATTGGTGCTTTACATATGCCAAACGAAGATTTTGACACGACTCCTGGGCTTAATTATGGCGGTTCTACAACTGTTGATGAAAAATATCAAATTGATGAAATTCCTGAAGTAAATAGTGCAAAACATACAACGGATATTAAGGAACAAGATTTAGTGCAATTAAATATTGACCTTGTTCAACGTGGTGTTGGTGGTGATGATAGCTGGTATGCAAAACCACAAGAAAAATATCTTGTAAATGGAGCTATTGAGCATAATTATTCTTTCTATTTAATTCCAATTGAAAATGGCTCAAAAGAATTATTCATAGAATTAAGTAAGCAGTTTGGACAATAATTAAATATCAATAAAAATGAAAGTAGATAAAATTTTGATCACAGGTGCCGGAGGACAGTTAGGCACTGTGTTAACTAAACAATTACAAAAAAAACATGATTTTAATAATGTAGTTGCCTCCGATTTAAAAATGAACCCAAATTTTGAGGGTTGTTTTGAAATTCTAGATGTTACCGATTTTCATGCTCTTAAAAAGTGTGTGTTGAAATATAAGATTACTCAAATATATCATCTAGTTGCAATTTTATCTGCTAAAGGAGAAGCCGCTCCTTTACAAACATGGGATATAAATATGGTGTGTTTATTTAATGTATTAGAAGTTTCAAGACTATGCAATGTTAATAAAATATTCTATCCAAGTTCTATTGCGGTGTTTGGTGATGAAATAGAAAAGAACAATACACCTCAATCACCCAACCTAACTCCACTAACTGTTTATGGAATAAGTAAAGCTGCTGGAGAGAATTGGGTAAATTATTATTACAAAAAGTATGGCTTGGATATTCGATCAATAAGATATCCTGGTGTAGTAGGATATCAATCATTACCTGGCGGCGGCACAACAGACTATGCGGTAGATATTTATCATAAAGCAGTTAAAGGAGAACCTTTTAGTTGTTTTTTAGAGGCCTCAACTCAATTACCCTTGATTTTTATGGATGATGCCATAAGAGCAACGATAGAATTGATGGATACTCCTTCTGAAAATATAATGATAAGAACAGCCTATAATTTAGCTGGTTTATCCTGTACACCAGAAGAATTATACAAGGCTATAAAAAGCATATATCCTGATTTCGAAATAATTTATAAACCCGATTTCAGGCAAGGTATTGCAGATTCTTGGCCCAATAGCATTGATGACACTTCAGCAAGAAATGACTGGGGTTGGAAACCAGAATTTGATTTAGAAACTATGACAGAAGTAATGATAACAGAATTAAAAAAAAGTATAACTGGGTAACGATTTAAACAAATTGAATTGATTCATTTACTCCGCAAAGATGTAGTAAAAACAAAGAAACAGCACAAAAAGAGATTAGTAAACGGAAAAACAAGGGAGTATATCCAACAAAATCATGGAACTAATATGAAAACAGAAACTATAAAATCTATTTTTAATTCATTTGACCATGGCTCTAATTATTTAAGCCATTCAGAATTAAATACGGGTCATATTAATGATACATTTTTTGTCAATACAAGTTCAGGTAATAAGTATATTTTACAAAGAATAAATCATCATGTTTTTAAAGATGTTGCTGGTTTAGTCAATAATAAAATTTTAATAAGCAATCATATACGGAGTAAATTTCCGGATATGTCTGATAACGAGTTTAGTAAAACAAACTTAACTTTTGTAAAAGCAAAAGATACAGACTTACATTATCATAAACAGGATAGAGATTTTTGGAATGTAATGGTTTTTATTGAGAATAGTATAACCTATGAAATTGCAAAAAATGAAAAAATTGCCTACGAAGGTGGTAAACTTTTAGGAACATTTTTAAACCATACTTCGGATTTTGATAGTCGTCAATTAATAGACGTGATTCCTAACTTTCATGATATGTCTTTTCGCTTCAAGCAATATGCACTTTCGCTTCAAAGTGCATCAAAGGAACGGTTACAAAGAGCAACAAAATACACGAATATAGTAAGCGAATTAAAAGAAGAAATGCACATTCTTCAAAATTTAAAAGAAGCAGGAAAAATCCCTGTAAGAGTGACGCATAATGATAGTAAAATATCAAATTCACTTTTTGATAAAGATAATAAAGGTATTTGTATGATAGATACAGATACCGTAATGCCAGGAATTATTCATTATGATTTTGGTGATGCTATTAGAACAATATGTAATACTGCCGCAGAAGATGAAAAAGATTTGTCTAAAGTTGAATTCAATTTAGATTATTATCAAGCATATAAAAAAGGATTCTTAGAAAAAACGGAACATTCTCTAACCGCTACGGAATTAATTTTTTTGCCGTTAGCAGCAAAAACAATGATTTTCATTATGGCATTGCGGTTTTTAACGGATTACTTAAAACAGAATGTTTATTACAAAATAAAATATCCAGAACATAATCTAGATAGGGCTAAGAATCAATTTAAGCTAATAGAAAGTTTTTCAGAAAAACTATCAAAATAAAAATACAATGAAGAAGTATTTAATTACTGGAGGTG